>VOFJ01000868.1_pt1 | contig 26149 bp, 57 predicted proteins | sample 5384081 | NCBI WGS metagenome assembly VOFJ01 (sample SAMN12384729, study PRJNA508395) | human gut metagenome | isolation source: healthy gut I | host: Homo sapiens | reverse complement strand
CTCGGTATACTTCGTTTCGGTTACGTATTGCTTTCATACCATCAATATGCACTGAACTTATTAAAGCACAATATGAAATGCCATAATTCTTTTGCCTCTCTTTTAAATCAAACTGTAAATATTTTTAAAGGCTTTCCTGTTCTTATCATATTATTAAGGTTAATTTTTTCCTTTTGTTTGTTTTTTATCTTTCATTATAGTATAAATCATTGCAGCAACATTTTTGCTCCACTACCAGTTAGTCTTGCTAAAACCTCAAATCCTTCTAAAACTTAATCTTACAACTTGTTCTGATACATCTCCATTAACGCTCATATATCATTTACTCCTTTCCTTTATTACTTTTATCTTTTTTCTGTCTTTTTGTTTCTTTTTTTCTATTTCTTCTTGTGTATCTAATTCAGATAAATTATTATCTATCTTTGGTACTCTTGTTTTTATATCTTCACATAGCTCCACCCTCTTTCTTAATTTAATTAATTTATCATTTAAAGATGAAATCTGCTCTGCATATTTGTGCATTTCATTTTCATCTTTTGATAGCTTTCTTCTAGACCAAAGTTTTTCTCTTTGGTCTAGTATTTCTTTTATCTTAAAACTCACATCATCTTGATAATTACTTAATTCTTCAAATGTTTTTATATTTTTATGTGTTGCTAAAAACCTTGCTTCTTCTGATAATTGCTCCATTCTTGAGACATCTGCTCTAATACTCGGTGGCAATTTTGTTGTGGTACATTGTCTGGAAAAACTTTCAACAAATAGCAATAATGATAATATAAAAGCAATAAATCCTTTTGCTTTGGCTCTTTTGTGCCTTTTGCAAAAGGATAATTAACTTTTCTATAATTATAGACATTCTCTATAAATGGAACTCTAACTGATTGTTCTTCCAATATTCTTCTTTTTATATTTTCTATTGAATAATTTTCTCCATATCTTCTTTCTATTCTAATATTTCTTTTATATGGTTCTTTTCTTATACTAATTTTATTAGTTCTAAAAAATAATTTCATAATCTAATTTTTTCATTAAGTATAAAAAGTCATCATAAGAATATGCTTGTCTAATTGCTAAATCTAAATCTCTTTTTTTTGCATTATTAGAATAATTGTCTGTATATAAAGACTTCTTATAATAATCTTTGTCGAAATTTATTTTACTTTTTTACATATCTTTTTCTTCTAATACACTTAATCCATATTCTCTACATATTTCATCTGATATATGTCGTAATCTCGCAGTATTAGTTCTATTGCTATAATATTTATTACCATCTACATATGAAACAGAGTTCAGTACAAAATGGTTATGTATATGATTAGTATTAAGATGTGTTGTAACTATTACTTGAAATCTATCTCCCCACATTTCACTTGCAAGTTGCACACCAATTTCATGTGCCAATTCTGGGGTAACTTCTCCTTCGACAAAGGATTGATATGCATGAAAAGCTAAAATTTTATCTTGCTTATTATAATATCTTTTTGTATCTTTCATTTCTTCATAAGCTGAATTTGAATCACAATTTATACCTGTAACAAAATATTCTTTTTCTGTTTTATCAGAATTTTTTTTTGCATAATCAATTACATCTTTTAAATCATTAACCCAAATTTCATAATTGTTTTTAAATTCAAGATTTTTTAGTTTTGCTTTTATCTTCAGCATAATCTATAACATGATCCATTCTTTTTTACAACTTTCCATAGTTTTGTTGTTGCCAATATTACCACCTCCTACAAAAATTTATTTTTTATATCTTCTGAAAACTTATGCCAAATTTCTGCCTCATTCTTATAATAATCTTTATCTATTTTATTAGTCTGATTTGCTTTTTTGGCTATTTGATTAAGATTAACTCCTATTTTAGAAAGTTGTTTCATTACTTCATAAAACTCTCTACCTGGCTTTTCTTTTTAATTTGTTCATTCATTAACATCCTTCTAAAATATTCTCCATAAGAAAAGATTACATCTTTGACAGTCTGTAATTAGTTTTTCATTCTCAATTTCATTAAGCATTATATCTTTTCTTATATATCTTTTTCTCAAATTTCTCCCTCCTGTTTTGTTCATTTAAAAATGGGGATTGGGGTAACCCCATAGAATAGAATTTTGAAACACGATATTTTCGTGTGAACAAAATTCATTGCTTGCTCGGACAAGAAATCCAATTTTTGCATTTAAAAAGTACCTATATTGGTACTCTATTTTGTTCCTTTTTCTTTTTTATATTTATCAATTTCTTGTCTATTTTTTTAAACCTATGCTGTAACATAAGTAGTCATTTATATCTTTTCCATAAGGAGCAGGAATATCATAAACATTGTAACTATCAAGTGCAAATATCATTGCTTTTGTTGCATTTCTTCCTGCTAGATCATTATCAAAATGTAATACAATATCTCTTATATTTGTGTTTTTATTCAAAAAGTTTTGTACTGCTATTGGTACTTTGCTTTGTTCTATATTAGAACTCGGTTGGTACACTCCTGCAAGTGATAAAAGATTTTGATTTTTATAATCATAGCCCTTATTTTTTTTAACAATGTTGCATATGATAATAAATCTATACTGCTTTCAAATATATGCAATGAATTACATTCATTTGCTCCCAACATTCTAAAAAGAATATTCTTTTGAGCTCCCCTTTGCATCTCTCATTATTCTTTTTTTCATTTGTACTTCTGCACCCTGCATATTTTATGTTGTTATCATTATCGTACCCCAAAAAAATACTACATTGTTTGTTTTTATTTTCTTGACAAATAATCTTTTTATTTATGCAATCTTTTATAATTTCTTCATCAATTCCTCTGTTTTTTAGATACTCTATAACTTGTTTATTGGTACTTGCTCTTTCTGGAATTACAATTGTTTTTTTGATGTACTTTCATTACTATATTGAGGTCTAATATATGTATCTATATTTCTATTTAATACACTTGAAACTGCATCTTGTAATGTCATTTTTTCTACTTTAATAAGATAATCAACTGCTGATTTACCTGCTTCATTTGTTGAAAATCTATGCCATAATCCATTACTTATAATTACACTATCATGACTTTTTAATGAATATGTATTAGCCCCTTTTTTACAAGTTCTGATGGATTATTATTTATAAAATAAGTTAATAAATCAATTTCTTTTGCTTGTTTTACAACTTCTTTTGGTACAAATTTAGGCATATTTTTGCACCTCCTTTTTTCTATCTTGCATCTTTATTTCGCTCTTTTTTTACCTCATTATCTCTAATAAGGTCTATCGTGTCATCTACTGAAAATTCAATAACCTCTCTAAAACTACCATCACTATCTAACCAGTCATCATAACATTCTTCTAAAATATGTTCTCTTTTTAGTAATGTTTTCAATTCAAACTTTGAATAATCTTTATCGTATGCCAAATAATCTTGTATTGTTTCCATACATGTTATTTTGTAACTACTGTCTATTATTTCTTTTGAAGATAGTTCCATCAAACTATCTTTAAATTCTGCTAATTCCTTTTCTAATTTTCCAATTAACTTATTTTTTAATTCTTCATTTTCCATAAAATATCTCACCCTCTTTCTTTTTTTTGCATAATAAAAGGGATAGATTTTTATAAAAAATCCGTCCCTTTAAACTAATTTAATTTTTAACATTCCCATATTATTTAAGTAGATTATTGCTTCTTTAAAACCTAATTTAAAACATTCTTTTAATTCAATAATATCAAGTTCAATTTCATAATTTAGAACATTAAGCATTGCATATTGTTCGTCCTCTCTTAAATCTATGGGTTCTTTTTCTTCTAAAAATGTTCTTACATTTGGGTATTTATATTTTAATTCTGATATATTTTTATTTAATTCTTGATAGTCTTTTCTATCTTTTAATGCTTGAGTCTTATGAGACTCTAAGTAATCTAAAAATCAATCTTCATAATTGTCAAAAAAAAATTACCTACAATTTCTTCCATATTTTATTCTCCTATTTCTATCAATATCTTTTACTATCAACTATTCCTAATTTATAGTATTGCCTACATAATAAATCAATTTCCGTTCCAATAGCTAGTTCAAATTCATTCATTTTTTTTTAAGTATTTTATCTTGATTTTCTTTTTGGCTTACTATTTTCTTTTATACAATTAGTAAGCTCTTCTTCAATTTTTATTGATTTTTTTTGAAAATTGACCATTTGTATCACATTGTTTAACTAACATTGCTTCAAAATCTTCACTTATTGAATCATATAGTTGATCTAAAATAGACCTATTAAATAATTCTTCCATGTCTTCTACCTCCTTAAAGTTAATCTAATATAATCTTTTAAAATCTAGAAATGTACAAAATTATTTAATTGTAAACTTGACAGAAAAAAAGAGCAATATAATAATACTGCTCTATAACTTGTAATTTATCGAGATAGTTACTTTAAAAAATTTACTAAATTTATATAAACTTGATTTGTTAATACACAATCGTTCAATGCCCTATGTTCATTTCTTTTAGTTAAATTAAAATAATCTATTAAATTATCTAGTTTATGATGTTTTTAATTCTGGTAATAATTTTCTTGATATTCTTAATGTATCAATATAGTCATTTGATAAATATTCTCCTAAATTATCTACCATACTATCATAAATAAAATTCAATATCAAAATTAACATTATGACCAATAATAATGTCATTTCCTAAAAATTTCTTAAATTCATACAAAACATATACTAAATCTTTTCCTTCTTGTTCTATCATTTCGTTTGTAATGCCTGTTAATCTTGTTGTAAAGTAGCCTACTTCATTATTTATTTTTATTAATTCTGAAAAATATTCTATCTCTTTTTAATTTCTTACTTTTATTGCACTTATTTCAAGTATTTCTCCATAATAGGAATCAAACTTGTTGTTTCTATATCTAATACTGTGTAATCATCTACATTTTCTACTAGGCTATGACCTTTATAACCTCTTTTTTTCTTACCATATTAAAGCTCCATTTATTCTAAAAATCCATTTAATTCCTTTTTTTGCCATTCTTAAGACTCCATCTTTAAAGTGATTTCCTTTATTTTCTTCGTATAATGTTTCAATATTTTTACTTAAAAATTCTTGAATTTCTCTTGTTTTATCTTCTACTGTTTGCAATATTTCTTATTTTAGAATTTTTTTCTTTTATTTCCAAGTGAAAAATATATTTTATCTATATTTTTTACTTATTTCATTTTCCTTAACATATTTTTTTCAAAATTAGGATACCACATAGAACCTGAAGCTGATACAATTCTTTTTGAATAGATCTGTTTTATAGCCTGAATATAGAGCAAATAACCCACCTAAAGAATACCCTGCTAAAAACCCAATATTCTATTTCTTTTTTTTGAAGTTCATTTTGTAATAAAACCTTCTACTTTTTGGTATAATCTCATCTTCTATTAGCTTTAAATATTCATCTGCATATCCTTTGCAATAACTATCTCCTTTATATAAAGGTGGACATTCCCAAGGGGTCATATCATTGCTCCAACTCATCTTTGAAATAGCTACTAAAATAAAATCTTTTTGCATTTAATTTTTTACATTCTTCCCAAACCTTATTACCCTCTCCACTAAAAGTATTAAGTATTACCACAGGAATTTTCTTGTTTTCTGTTTCCGTTATAAAATATTTCAATTTGTTTTTTTATCAATTTCAAAATTCATAATTTTTCCTACTTCCAATTACATTTTCTACACCACTTGCAACCATTACAACTAAATCTTCTTTTTTGCAAGTTTTTACATCTTGGCTGAATTTTTTATATCTTTTTCTTTATAGATTAAAGGATTTTGTAGTTCTGATTTTAAAGCCATAACTCTTTGGTATGCTTTTGGAATGTTATATGTTTTTCCATCTTTTATAAAAACATTTCCAGTACCACAAAAATCAAACTTTATATTATACTTTACACATTCATCATATATTTTCTTTACTCAATCAAAATATAAAGGTCTATTTCCTTCGTAGTTTTTCACCATCAACTAATACAATTTCAAATTTTCCTGTACTTAAATATTGGTCTAATGTTATTTCTGAAATCATTGGAGCACACATTATTCCCTTTATGTTTGAAAGGTAAATCTAATAGAATTGGTAATCTCTCATCTGCTCTTTTTTTTTGATTTTCTGTTGTAAATACCATTATTACATTTTCTAATCCATCTCCCCACCAACTCGGCAAATTATCTAATACTCTTTCAGCTCTTTTGGTTTGTAGCCAAAAAGTAATATCAGGACGAAGTTTAATCATTTCCCATACTTCTTTTCTCCACTCATCTGCTTCGGTCAAAAAAAGAAATCACTTGTCATACAAACTCTTAAAACTGATCCACTTGGTATTTTATATTCTCCATTTCGACTTTTTTTTTAAGTGGCAAATTAAAGTTAGTTTTTACTTTATAAATATCGCTTCCATCTTTATCTCTTTGGCTATCTAAATAATACATATAGCAATTTTCACAACCCTCGCTATACTTTTTTGCAGCCATGCCAAGGATTCCATATATCATTCATTTTATTATCATTTCCTTACTACTTATAGGTTTAAGTCCTTACTTAATATCTGTAAGACCTCTAGGTCCTCTAACCCACTTAATTCCATACTTGTTTAATTTTTCTCAAAAAGTAAATTCATCTTGCTTATACCTTTTTAATAACTTTATTTTTCATTACTTTTTTCATTGCAACATTTTTATCTTTATATTCATAAGGTACATCTGTTTCTAAAACTTCACATTTATAAAGGATTGCTGAAATAGGTGCAGCTACATATAAGTAAACAATATCTCCAGCCCATATATTATTAGATTGTTTCCATATAATTGTGTCTGTTTTATTAAAAGCATTTATAATATCATAATATTTACCTCACTTTCAAATTACTATTTGCTGAAATCATTATAGCACAAATCAAATAATTTTAACATCTTTCTGGAGAATTTTTATCAGGAGATTTTATCTTGTTTTACTTCTTTTTTTCATCTCTAACATTTCGTGGTCATCTTCATTTATTTTTAGTTCAGCATTTATTTCTTCTAATTTTCGCAACTTTTCTTGTAACTCTTGTTCTTTTGGAAATTCTTTTGAACCTCTTGTTTTTTGCATTTTCTAGTTGAAAAATATGTATTATCTAACAAATCTCTTTCGTGTGGAATATCTTTTTGCAACATTCTCTAAACAATTATTTATTCTTGTTATATTTCCATTTATATCAGTTCCTAAATCAATAGAATAACTAAATTTATTTTTTTAGTTTTAACTTAATGTTTCTAGTTATTGAATCAAAACTAATCTCCATTTTAAATCCTCTATACTCTCCTATTTCTCTCGTTTCCATACTTTTTAAATCGTTTATACTTTGTAGTAGACTCTTTCCAGCCTCTTGTTTTCAGTATGTATTATTCCATTTATTTTCATAGGAGAAAAACCATCTGCATTGGGTTTAGTATATTCTTGCAATTTAATAGTATCTTCTTCCATTGCTCCAATTTTATTATTAAGTCTTGCTATTTCTTCTGGAAAATACTTTATAATTCTATCTTGTAATGAATATTTTTGATTCATAAATTCTTGTTTTAATAATCTTAATTTTGCTACATCAGTATCTAATGATGTCTTTTTCTAATATTTTAGGATTTCCTGTTGCAAGAGCTTTTATTTTCTCCGTAGGTTAGTGCTTTATCATCAATATCTTCCATTGTTCTTGCAGGAGTTTTTGATGTCATTATTTGAGAAATAAATTTCTGTTTTTTGTTCTACTAATTGATACATATAGCTATCAAATGTTTTTTTCTGTAACATAAGAATATACATATACCTTTTTATTTTCATTTCCCTGTCTAATCATTCTGCCATTGCGTTGCGTTAGGTCTGATGGTTTCCATGCACAGTCTAAATGGTGTGTTGCAATTAACTTATCTTGAACATTAGTACCTGCTCCCATTTTTTTGAGTTGAACCTATTAACACTCTAACCTGTCCTTTTCTCACTTTGCTAAATAATTCTTTCTTTTTTAACTTCATTGTCTGCCTCATGAATAAAAGCTATTTCATCAGGTGGAATACCTTTTTGAATTAGCTTTTTCTTTAACTCATTATATATATCTGTAAATTCTTCTTTTTTTTCATATCCTTTTAAATCTTTTGGAGTTGATAAATCACAAAATACAAGTTGTGTTGATTTTTTTTCTCACTATTTTCATCCCATATTCTATAAATATTTTCACAACATGAATTTACTTTTACTACTTTCGGAATCTGGCAATAAAGGGTTTATAAGTCTTTGATCTAGTGCGAGTTTTCTACCCTCATTTGTGATTTTAAGCATATTATCTTCTGTTGCATCAACTGCTCCTGACCTTATTTTTTCTGCTCTTTCTCCCAAAGCCTTAACCATTTCTTGTTGTATTTCACTTGGTTTTACAACGACATTTATATTTTCAAATTCTGGTGTAGGTAAATTTAATGTTTCAGCAGTTTGAATATCTGCTACTTCTTTAAACAAAGATATTAACTCTGGCAAATTATGAAATTTGGCAAATCTAGTTTTTGCCCTATATCCACTTCCCTCTGGTGCAAGCTCTATTGCCGTTATTGTTTCTCCAAATGTACTAGCCCAGTTATCAAAATGTTCTAAATCATTTCTTCTTAATTCTCCATACTGTAGATATCTTTGCATAGTATAAAGTTCTGCCATTGAATTACTTACTGGTGTTCCAGTAGCAAATACAGTTCCTTTCCCACCTGTTATTTCATCCAAATATCTACACTTCATAAAAAGATCCGAAGATTTTTGTGCTTCAGTTTGTGCTATTCCACCTACATTACGCATTTTACTATATAAAAATAAATTCTTATAGTTGTGAGCTTCATCAACAAATAATTTATCTACGCCTAGTTCTTCAAATGTAACTACATCATCTTTTCTTTCTTCCTTATGTAATTTTTTCTAATCTATTTTCTAATGATTTTCTGGTCTTTTCCATTTGTTTAATAGTATAATTTTTCTCCTTTATTTGCTTTTTCTGATGCAATTCCTTTCGTAATATCATTTATTTGTTCTTCTAATAATGTAATTTGCCTTTCTATTGACATTGGTATTCTTTCAAATTGCGAATGTCCCAATGATTACTGCATCAAATTCTCCTGTGGCAATTCTGCTACAAAATTTTTTCCCTATTTTTTGTTTCAAAATCTTTTTTCGTGGCAACTAAAATGTTAGCACTTGGATAAAGTTGCAAAAAACTCACTTGCAAACTGCTCTATAATATGATTTGGCACAACAAATAAAGACTTATTGCATAAGCTTAAACGCTTACTTTCCATTGCTGCTGCAACCATTTCAAATGTCTTTCCTGCACCAACTTCATGTGCTAACAAAGTATTATTTCCATATAAGATATGTGCTACTGCATTTAATTGATGTTTTCTCAATTTTATTTCAGGATTCATTCCTACAAAATCTATATGAGAACCATCGTATTCTCGTGGACTTATACAATTAAATTTATCATTATAAAGTCTTACTAAATCATTTCTTCTTTCTGGATCTTCCCATACCCAATTTAAGAATGCCTCTTTTATTGCATCTTGTTTACTACAAGCTATTGCTGTTTCTTTCCTGTTTAATACTCTTTGTTTTTCTTCCTTCATCATCTATAAATGTATCAAATATTTTCACATCTTTTAGATTAAGTGTTTGTTCTATTATTTTGTATGCATTTATTCTTGATGTACCATAAGTTGTGTATGCTTTTACATTATTTTTATCATTACTTTTCCCATCAATATACCATTCAGCAGTTATGTTTGAATATTTAACATGAATATCCCATCTGTTATAACTTGGTGTATCTAATAATTCAAAAATAAACTTTCTAATAATTTCTGGTGGTATCCATGTTGAACCCAACTTAATTCCAATTTCACTTGCAGTAAGGTCTTTTGGAATTACCTCTTTTAGTTTTTCAACATTTATATTAAAAACTAGAATCTTCTTTTTAAAATTGTTCTGCAATTTTAAGTTTCTCTCTAACATTTCCAGATAAATATTCATCAGCGGTTACCCAATTGTTTGGCTCTCCATATTCTGGAACTTTAAAAATTACTCCCTCAAGACTTTTTTATCATTTTATCTGTATCTATACCACATAATTTTTGCATATAATTCAAATCAACTTTTGCCTTATCTTGTATAGATAGAATTAATGCTTCATCTGAGTATCTACCTGTAAGATTTTCTTTTTTTTTAGCCTTTATAGTTCTTTTTACTAAATATATCAGCTTTTCCAACAAATTTACCTTCTCCATCTATCTTTTTCAAGTGAGCATAACAAAAAATAACTACTATCATTTGAAAAAGCTGTTTCATTTGCTCTTGAATTAATTAAGCCATATTCTTTTGTAAATCTATCATATAAATTATTTAATTTTACTTGTGCAAGATGAATTTCTTCATCAGAATAATCTTCCATTTGAAAATCTATCAGTTCTCTTGTTTGATCTCTTAATAAAATCAATCCTTTAATTCTGTTTTGTGCCGTCAATGGTAGTTCATCTTGTAAAATCATTTTTTTGAATTTTCTCTAAAATACAATTTATCATCTATTACTGCATAAGAATAGTTCTTAACAGTAGGAATTGCAGGTATTGATGTATCTTCTTGTTCAATTTCGTTTTCAATACTATTATTCTGTAATTCTCCATGTATATTAGTTATTGCATAATTTAATTGTTCTTCTAAATTTGTATCTTCTTCAGTTTTACAAGTTGAGTCATAGCCATAAGCTGTAGATACTATTTCCATTTTTCCTAATATCATTTCGGGATTATCTACAAAATATTTATTCATCGCAATATTGTTTTCATCTCTGTCTAGATATACCCAATCTGGCATTATATCAGTCAAATTTTCTCTTTTTTGTAAGAAAATAATATCTGATGTTACTTTTGTTCCTGCATTCTTTGTAAATGTATTATCTGGTAATCTGATAGCACCTAAAAAGATCTGCTCGTTGTGCTAAATATCTTCTAACCTCTGGACTCGCTTTATCCATTGTTCCTTTTGATGTTACAAATGCAATTACTCCTCCTGGTCTCACTTTATCTAAAGTTTTTGCAAAAAGAAATAATCATGAATTAAAAAATTATTCTTATCATATCTTTTAGCATTTACTTTAAAATCTCCAAATGGCACATTTCCTATTGCTATATCAAAAAAATGAGTCTGGAAAGTCTGCCTTTTCATATCCTTGAATTTTAATGTTTGCTTTTTGATATAATTGCTTTGCTATTTTGCCACTTATAGTATCAAGTTCTACACCATAGAGTTTTGAACTTTGCATTTCTTGTGGTAACATTCCTAAAAAATTTCCTATACCACAACTTGGTTCAAGTATATTTGCTTGTTCAACTCCCATATTTTTTAGAATGTTATATATTGCATTTATAACTACTGGTGGTGTATAAAAAAGCGGTTAAAGTAGAGGCTCTTGCTGATTTATATTCTTCATCTGTTAATAGTTCTTTTAATTCGTAATATTCTTCATTCCAATTCGTTTTATTTTCATCAAATACATCTGGAAGTCCACCCCAACCTACATATTTCGACAAAATGTTTTTGTTCTTCGGAATTTGCTAATCTTTTTTCATCTTCTAACTTATGTAAAAGTTTTATTGCCTCAATATTTCTTTTTTTTTTTCCTTTGGAGTACCTTCTCCTAGTAAGTTATCATTTATATGATAATTATGCTTTTCTTGATTTTTTATAATACTCATCTCTATTAAGTGGTTCTGCATTTTCTTCTCTTTTTCTTAAATAAATTCAATACATTTTGAGCTTGTTCAATTTCTCTTGGAATAATATCAAATTCAAATTATCAATGAATTCTTGACTAACTTCTTCTAATTTTTTATCTATTAGTTCTGTAATACCAGTAAACTCTGCTAAATCTTTTTTTCTTATATCATCTAAATTTTCATTATCTGTATTTTGGGAATATTCTAAAAGTCCACCATCAATTTCAGTCCCTCTATTATCATATATGGCATAATAATATCCTTCTTCATTTGTATGAAAGTGAAAGTAATTTCCATTTTTTAATTTATAATTTTTTATCTATAATTTTGAATTTCTATTTTATCATTTTCGTTAACATTTTCATCTTTAAATACTTGATTAAACATCCATTTTTCATTTTCATAGTTATTTTCTAACCAATTTTGATATTTTTCTTTTTCATCATTGATAAAATATCTATCTAATGCAATAAGTTCTCCAATTCGCTTTTCTATTGTATTCCAATTAACTTGCATTGTATCTTCTTCAACTTCTCTTTTAGAAAGTTTTAGACCTTTTTGAGGTATATTCAACCCATATACCATCAAGTCCAGCTACACCATTAGTTCCATAATAGTTAAATTCCTTTTTTTAAAAAATCTTGTCTTTCTTTTGATGATAATGTTTCTTGGTATAATCTATATACTCTAAATTTTCCATTTTGATGTCCTGTTTCATCTTGTAATGTTTTATCTATCATTTCTTGTGTAAAAAAAAAAAAAAGCAGGAGCATTTTCTACTTCTGCTTGTGTTTTGATATTATCTATTTGTTTTTCTACACTTGGTAATTCTTTTTATTGGTGGTACATAAGTGTCTTCAAAAAAGATTTAATTGTAAATTAACTCTGCTATTATCATTTCCTCTGCTTGGTTTCTTATTGAGTTCATTGTTTGTACCCACTCCATTTGATTCTCTCTTTTCATTTTTCTCTGTTATTTGGTTCTTTTTCTGCTAAACTTGTTATTATTTGTTTCATTCTCTTTTGAGCTGTCTGTTCTATTTCTCCTAAATGTTCTTCCATTTTGCCATCTATCATCAATTCCTCGTATAACCCTCTTTTGTATTCTTTTAGGAAGTTCTCCCTCATTCTTGAAAATCTTCCCTGTGTTATTTTCTTTGTTTTTTTGGTAATGCTACTTGTGGTATCTGATAATCTCCCATTTGTTTGTATGTTAATTCTATCATAATCGTTTCTCCCTTCACTATTTTTTTTCTTCATTATTATGATAATTCATTTTTTCGTCATTAACAAATGTACGATTTGTTAATTTATTATTTTTTCAAAATTAATGACACTTGAATATATTTCTCTTATTTCTCGTTCTGCAATATCACTCGTTGCAGCACCTAATCTTGAAATAACTCTTTTTGTTATTAAATTGTTTTATTATTTCAAAATCAGCTAGGCTAAAATGTTCCATTGGATCAATTCCACATCTTTTCATTGTCATATATGCAATTGAATTTGCTAATATTCCTCTGAAATAAGATTCCAATTCAATGTCATTTAATTCTTGTAGAAAACTTCCTTCTGTAACTTCTTTTAAATCAACTAAATAATTTTTTGAAAGTTATCTTCTACTAAATTTATTGAACTAGAATAAATTGCTTCAGCTAAAAGTATCTTTTATTTCTAAATTACCAAAGCTATTTTCTAATGTTTCAATAATTCCATTTGTATAAGAAGGCTTTACTTCCCATAATTTTAAATCTTGACCTATACCACTATGAGTATCTGAAATATCAAATACATGTCTTAGTACACTTCTACCATTTTCAATGGATAATAATGCAATACCTTTTGCACCTTTATTTACCCATCTTTTTTAGCCTTTTATTCCAAGTTTCTATATCAGCACAAGCTGTTGCATTTGCTTTTTGGGCATATATCAATACTTGTTCACTAAAAAGAATATTTATAATTATTACTAGCAGTATTTAAAAATTCTATCCAGTTTTCACTACTTTGAGAAATGTCTTTTATGGTTTCATTTGCCATTTCATTAACTAATTGATATTTATTCGCCATTGATTCCTCCTTTCTTGTTTGTTGATAATTAAAATACCCTATTGTATTGTGTTCTTTAATAAATTCTCGTAAAGCAATAATATTCAAAACATCAGGATCTTTTGTTATTTCTTTTAAATCTTCTATTTTTAAGTTTGAAATATCTTTTTCTGTTGATTTTCCAATATTTATCAACTTATTATATGTTTCCATTCTTAAATTTCTTTTTCTAGGCATTTCCCACCTCCTATTTTAAACATAAAAAATAAGCTAGATATTAATCTAACTTACTTCTTTTTTATATTATATTTATTTTTTTTATTACATGATAATCACATTTTTTACATCTGCCGAATCCTTGCGTACGCAAAGCTATTGAGCTTTTGCCATTCATTTCCACATATGCTACATTTCCACCATACTATTGTTTTGTTTTTACAAGTCATTTTCTCTGGTTTTAAATCTCCATTTTTTATAGGATGCCATTCTTTCGCTAACTCTGTATAATTCGTTGCCAAAGAACCTTCTTTTTTATTAAATTCTTCTTTCTAGTATTTGCTCCAATAATCGATGCACATTTTGGACAATCTTTTGAATTGATTCTACTATCTATAGATGCCTTCCACTCATACCCACATTTCGAGCATTTCCAAAAAAATTTATTTTTTTTTCTCCAAGATTTAAATCTTCAAATCTGATTTTATTTTTTCATAGTCATATTCATTTGCTAATCTAGGATATATTGTTTTAAAATCATTAGTTCCTTTTTTTAATCTATAATAAGAACATTCAATACATTTTGTAGTATTTTTTCTAAATATATCTTTTTTACTTTTAGCACTATATGATTTACCACACTCTGTACATTTTAGCCATATAACTTTTTCACTTCCTTTAGTAAACATGTCAGGAGTTAAATTTCCATTTTTTCATTATCCCACATATAGATAATTTCTGGTTTTAATTCTAATAACGAATTTTTCTTTCTTGATAAATACATTAACTCCAAAATTTTATCATTATCATTTTCCAAATCAATATTCATATTTTTTGCACTTTAGATAATTAAGTATATCTAAGATACATTTCTCTAAATTTTCTTTTCCGTCTTTTTATTTGGAAAGTCTCAAAAATAATTGATGTTGAATCTAATAATGGTAATCCTTTTTTCTCACACGAATCAACTTTATATTTAGCTCATTACAAATTTTATCTTTTTCTAAATCCTTCTTTATATTTTTATGCCAAAGAGCTCCATCATATTCAATTGCTGTTTTAATAGATGGAATATAAATATCTAATTCTTTTCCAGCTTGATTATTTAATTTAAAATTTTCAATAGCATCTTTAAAATTTTGACTAATATAATAAAAAAATAGCTTTTTCAGGATATGATACTTTATATTCTTTTTCTTACATATTGGGCAATTTCTGCCTTTGACTCGATTTACAATACTTGCTTCCCAACTATGTCCATACTTACATTTCCAATATACTTTTTTATTTGATTTAGCCATATAATTTTCTGGCAAATTAGGATTTTTATCATAATCCCATTCATCTAATAATTTAGGATACAAGCTTTTTAAATCATTAACACCAATAACTGGTGTTGCATTTATATCTCCAGTTCTTTTACTTGCACATTCAGGGCAACCTAATCCTCTACTAACTTTTACTTCTTATTTCAGCCAAATAGTCATTACCACAAAATATACATTTCCACCAAACTTTATATCCAGATTTTTTTTAAAAACTGATTTGGTTTTTAAATCGCCATTCTTTTTCATAATTCCATTCACATAGAACTTCTGGAAATTGAGATTCTAAATCATTTACTCCAAGAATGGGTGTTGAATGTTTTAATGATAATTTGTTTCTTTTTTTGCATTCAGGGCATCCATTTCCTCTCCCGTCTTTTTCTATATCTATCATGTGGAGCAGCTTGCCATATGTTATTACATTTATTACAGTGCCAATATACTTTTTTGTATGGCATCCATAAGATATCTTTTTCAGGATAATAACCTAACTCTTTGTTTTTTTCATAATCCCATTCTTTCATCAATTCAGGAATATCTATTATATATTTTTATCATTCAATATTTTTCCTCTTTTCTATGTTAACTTGATAAATTTATCAATATTATAACACATTTTCAAATAAATGTTTTAATATTGTCAAAAAGAACTAGGCCTTACTTATTACAATTCTTAATTATTATAGAGTATCATGAATTCTAATTAGCTTTAAAAGAAAATAATCCCATTGCTTCTGTGTCTTTATTCTCATTAACCATTGCTGTTCTACTTTCATATAAACTATTAATTATAAGTCCTAAATCGTGTTTATTTACCTTCATCTTATTTTTTTTAATTTTACCAGTACCTCATCAACCACATCAACATATTTATTTTGTTTTAATAAATTATTTCTAAAATCTATTAAAGAATAACGCAATATTCTCAATTCTTCATTATTTAATTCTAGCTTTTTTTTTCAAACATTATAATCTCCCCTCAAAAATTACTATTTGAGAAGATTATATCATATCATTTAATTATTGTCTTATGTATAAACAGAAAAAAAGAGAGATTAATTTTGTATTTTTTTATATTAACCTCTCTTAAATTAAACTATTCTTGTTTATTCTTATTATGATTACGAATAACTATATAAGTAATTCCTAATAAAGATAATATAATTGCTCCAGCAAATAATTTAATTTTGCTTTCATCTCCTGTTTTTAGGAACTTCTATTTTTTTTATTTTCAAAAGTAAATTCTATTGTGCTATCTTTTTCTTCTACTTGTTCATTATCTACGAATATTCCTTTATCATTGATTTCAACTTTTGCTACTCTGCTAGATAATTCATAATCTTTTGGTGCTTTTATTTCTTTGATGTAATATGTGCCATATCTTAATTCTTCAAATAAGGCTGTTCCATTTTCTTTTGTCAGATTTTTTACTTCTTTAATTAGCTTTGTACATTCTGAATCTTCATAAATACCAAAAATAAATTTATCTTTTATAGTTTCTTTAGTTTCAGAATCTACTTTAACTACTTTTACATTCTTTAATATTGGCATATCTTTCATTTCAATTTTTTTTGTGTATTTTTTTTCTGATGTTACAACAAATTTTATTTCTTCTGTAATTTCGTAGCCATAAGGTGCTGTTGTTTTCTTTTAATACATATGTTTTACCTTCTTCAAGACCTTTTACTTGATGTGGTTCTTTTGCAGATGTCCATTTATCTATTGTATCTCCATTTTCATCAATTACTTCTAATTCTGCTCCTTCTAATTCATTTCCATTAGTTAAGTCTGTTTTTTGTAACTTCAACTACTTTTATTTATTAGCTCTATGCGTTGATCTTTCTTTTCATCAGTTACTTTAAAGGTAACATCTGTAGCTTTTACAAATCCATTAGGAGCTGTTTCTTCATGTAAAGTATAAGTTTCATTTTTCGATTAGATTTTTTTTTAATCTTATGTTCTTCTTTAGTAGAAATCCACTCATCAACAATATTTCCATCTTTATCTATGATTTGAATTTTAGCACCTTCTACTTCATTACCTCCAATATCAGTTTTAGACATTGAAACAACTTTATCTTTCATATTTATTTTTTTTTTTTTTTGAATATTATTTGTATCGTCTATTGTAAATTTAACACTTGTAGCTATTACATAGCCCTCTGGAGCTGTCTCTTCTTTTAGTATATATTCTTTACCTACTACAAGTCCCTCAATTTTATGAGTTTTTTATCAGTAGATATCCATTCATCTATAACTTTATTATCACTATCTAACACAGATAGTTTAGCCCCTTTAAGTTCTTTATCTCCTGTAATATCAGTTTTAGAAAACTCTACTAGAGTTGTATCATTTGATATATCCAATTTTTCAGTATAAACTTTTGTTGTTAAGTCTTTTTGTTCAAACTTAACTTCATATTTTGTTGTATTTAATACAAGTCCATTTAAAGTTTTTGTTTCTTCAATTTCATAAGTTCCAATTGGTAAATTTGTTATTTCTAGTTTTCCATCTTTAGTAAGATTATATTTTTTAATCTCTTGTCCTTTTTCATAAATAACACTACCATCTGACATGTCAATAATATTTTCTTTTTTGCTGAAAGCTTAAATTCTATACCTGATAAATCTGATGTATCAATTAAAGATATATCTGCATCTTCTCTTACGCTAATTGTTTTATCTAATTTAATTGTTCCTGTTGGTTGCTCATTTTTTAATAATAACTTCTTTTTTATAAAATCTCCATCTTTATCTTTGTCATAATCTTTTTTACATTTTTTATTTCAAATTTAACTGCTTCCTCTAATTGTAAAAAAATCCTGTTGGAACTTTTATTTCAGTTATTTCATAACTACCTACTGGTAATTTTAATGGTGTAGTAATTGTTGCTTTATCATCATTTTTACTATTAAATGAATTATCTGGAACAACTATATTATCTGCATTAGTTGTAAATGATGTATATGTTGTATTTCCTATTTTTGAGAGATAGTTTCTCCTTTTTTTTGAACAATATTTTTTTAGTAGCTCTATCATATATGTCTTTTGTAGCTTTTATCTCAAATGTTGTAGAATTTAATGTAACAAGTTTATCTGTTTTTTTAAATCTTTTTTTTTTGATCAATTTAATATATGTTTCTAATTGTTCATTATTAACAACGATATGCTTTGTTTTCTTTTGCTATTTCCTTGATTTCTGATTCATCATCTGTAATAGAAAATGTAAAAATCAACTGCTGTTTCATAATCTGTTGGTATCTTTGTTTCTTTAACAATGTATTTTCCATAAGGTAAGTTATTTTTGGTATAAGCATTTCCATCTTTATCTGTTACTATTACTGCATAAGATGGTGCAATAGCTTGAGCTAATTTAACTCTTTTGCTATCAACTTTAACTTGGTTTCCATTTTCATCAATTCCATTCCAAACTTCTTCATAAGAATATCCTTGTGCATAAGCTCTTTCTACTGCTGAATTCAATTTAATTGTAAATTCTGCTCCTTCTAGTCCAAGTGTTTCTCCTGAATTTTCTTTTTATTCCTGATTTGAAGATATGGACTCCCATTTTCTTAACATTTTCTAAACTTGTTTTAGTATCTGCTATTACTTTTGTGTATTGGTCTTTGTATTTTAATTCTACATTGTAGGTATTTTTTATCTAACATATATCCAGTTGGATTAGTTTCTTCTTTTTTACAATATATTTTCCTAAAGGAAGATTTTTTTATATCTTCTGTTTCTCCCTTTTCATTTATAGTTCTTGTTGCAACTAAATCTCCATTAGAATAGAATTTTTTAGTTTTTGCTTTATTATATATATCCTCATTTGCATAAACTTTATAGACTGCACCATTAAATGTTGCATCTCCTTGTGGTACTGATCCAGTTTCCGCATCTTTCTTTATTATTGTAATTTTTCCTGTTGGTTCTTCATCTTTTTATTCCTGTAACATCAATATATATAACTTTTGTGTTAGCATCTTTATATTTTAATTCTGTATCAAATTCTTTTGAATTTACTAAATATCCATTTGGTGCATTTGTTTCTTTTACATAGTATTTTCCTAAGTGTAAATTAGAAAATTGAGCCATTCCATCATCATTAGTTATAGCTTTTTTGTTATCAATTCTCCTTTTTTTATACCATGTAATTGTTCCTGCAACATTTTTAATATCTTCTCTTGCATATAATGATATTTCTGCTCCTTTTAGTTTGTTATTATAATTATCTGTTTTTATATGCTTTGATTTCTCCTGTTGGTTCTTCGTTTACTATTGCTTTTGTTGCTGTTTGATTTACTTTAACTTCTACATCATAAGATTTTGTGTCTATTAAATACCCAAAAGGCACTGATATTTCATTTATTGTATAAGTTCCTTTTTTAATTTATCAATAGTAATCTTTCCATTAGTAACAGTAACGTCTTTATTATAGTCATTTGCTCCTCTTACTTTGAAAACTGCACCATTTACTAAATCTCCATTTGTATTTAATTTTTGTAACTCCAATCTTCCAAATGTTTCAATTGCTAGTGAAAAATTTAATGTTACTGGATCATTATAACTCATACAATATAATTGGTTTTGAACACCACTTGCGAATTCAAAATAAACCATTGTATCATTATCTTCTGTTCCGTTTTTTATCATTCCCCACTCTTTAAAAGTATTATCTGAAATTCTATACTTTTCTAAATTTGTATTTTCATCTACAAAAATAGTCATTGAATTACTACCATTTTGGTGAACGAATCTTATTCCATCTTTTGTATTATCAATTGTTCCATATTCTGCAAGAACTCCATTAGAATCAGTTATTGTTTTTGTTTCTCCTGCTTGAATTGTAATTGTAGACCCATTGAAACTAGGTCTTTTTTTTTTTTCGATATCTGCTATTTCATTATTTATTCTATTTTTAAAGTCTATATATCCTTGTTGCTCATCTGACTTAATAAATGTTGCATTGCTTTGTCCAAGAATTTCCCAAATATATTGTTGAGTAAACACATAATCCCATTTTACCCATTTCATATCATTAGCTAAAATTCCTCCATCTACTGTATATCCACCATTATTTTTATACCATCCTAAATAAGCAACTTTACATGCCTTTCTAATGTTTGAATTAGTTGGCGTATAATAAACTCCATTATATGAAGCTCCTGTTTTAAAATCTATTCCATGTTCTGCACAGAATACGGTTCTCCTTTTCTCCTGTATTTAAATTATTTAATCTCTTCTTATTAACACACCTGTTGTTCCATTTGCATTATCGGTGGTTTTCATTCCAGATGCATATTGACCTCCAGACCATTTTCCACTTCCCGATGCTGCAAAAACAGGTTGTATTATACTAAATAATATTAAAAATAACATTATACTAGCTAATATTTTATTAACTTTTTTTTTATTTTCATAAAATTTTACCTCCTATTTTTCATAAAAAAAAAGAACAAGTAATACTCTACCTGCTCTATATTTTTTTAATAATTTATTTAATTATAATAAAAGTTTATTGTCCATTTTCCACAAAACGGACATGACCAAGTTTCATACCCATACGGACAATTTTTTTCGATATGTTTCATCATTGATCTCAAATTTTTTTCCCATTTATCTCCCCAAGTTTTAATTATTCCTTGATACTAATTAATTGCAACTTGTTTTGAGCTAAACCATTTATTTGAGTTTCCAACTCCTACACCATGTTTGGTATCAGAACACTTCGCTTTTTTCAGATTGTTTTATATCTCTTTGTTTTTCTTCCTTTGGCTGTTCTGGTACTGTCGTTGTTTCTTTTTCTACGGTCTTTTTTACTTGTAGTAACAGGTATTGTTTTGGCTTGTTCTACTGGTTTTGAACTTTCTACTTTTTATCTTGTGTTGCTATTGAATTTTCCTTTGTTTCTTCTTGAATATTATCTTTTACGGTATCAATTTCTTGTGGTATTTCTTCTACTTTCTCTTGTTTTTCTATATCATCTTTAAAAACCATCACTTCAGTATTTTCTATTTCTTCATCATCAGTATTATTTATTTCAGTTACAATCTCTTTCTCTTTTTTTCTATCTTACTAAATTTCTTTGATTTTATAATCATGATATTTGCAAATAATATCACTATTAAGGCTATAATTATTAAAACTAATATCTTTTTTTTACTTTTCACTACTACCATCTCCTTATAGCTTAATTATATGCTTTCTAGATATAAAAACAAATGTATAAAGCATTATTGATATATTTAATATAATAATTCTTTTTTAGTTTGTAATATAGTATGTATTTAAAAGGGATTGTAAGGGAAAACTTTGTAATGTGTTCACACAAAAAAATAAAACTACTTGTAAATCTATTGTTCACACACATTATCGAGCATTTCGTTCTTGTTTTAATCTTTCCCTTTTGTTGTGTTCTTCCACACATTGGATAATAAAATCTTCTATCTTACCAGAGTCTTTGACTTTAGTTGGTATATATTTTTTCTATTCTATCATTGTGTATCTTTATGAACTCTTTTTTGATTTGGTTTTTCTTTATCTAACAAATTCTCTATTTTTTCTTCAGATATAGTTCCTTCTTGTTGCATTTTCTTTAATGTTATAGCTTGACTTAAACTAGGAGAAACCTCGTCATATTGTAATTTATTTAAAACTACATATTGATAATCTTCTTCTAAATAAGATAATTCTACGGCTGGTCTAAAAGCTATTCTTTTTTATTATCAACTTCTTCTAATAACTCTGGTATTAAATATGTAAGACGAATATATCTTCTTATATTTTTCTCTACTTTCTCCAACTTCTTCTCCTAGTATTTCATCAGTTCTCAACTTTGACACCACTGGTGTCGAAGTTTCATTTTCTTCTAAATCAATTCTTTTTTTCTTGATGTTTCATTGCTTCTAATTTAAGTTTATATGCAAATGCTTTTTTCGCTAGGCAATATTTCTTCTCTTTGAATATTACTATCAACCATAATTATTGTTGCCTCATCATCTGTTAAATCTTTCACTATACATCTTATTTGTTTTATTCCTGCAAGTTCACAAGCTCTTTTTCTTCTATGTCCAGAAATCATTTCATAAGTTCCATCTTCTTTTGGTCTAACTATAACAGGTAATATTACTCCATATTCCTTTACACTCTTAACCATTTCTTGCATTTTTTCATCATTAATTACTTTAAAAGGATGATTAGGAAAATCTTTGATACTACTTATATTAATTTCTTCAACTTTTTTCGGCTTTTTCATAATCTCTCTGTTCTTGAATTGTAAACAAATCATCTAGCTTTGGAAGTTTCATTTTTTGTTCTTGTTCTTTCATTGTCTAATACCTCCTTTGCTAAATTTTTATATGCCTCTGCGACAGGACTATTTTTTTATCAAACTCAAAAATGCTTTTCCCTGTTGATGTAGATTTTGCTGTATTTATAGCTTTAGGAATTTCAGTATTATATATGTTTACATAGTGTCCATAATTTTCATTTATCGTATCTCTTACATCTTTTGATAAATTTGTTCTTTTTATCAACAAGAGTGAGCAAGACACCTCAATTTTTAAATTGGGATTTATTTGTTTATGAACTCTATTTACTGTCTTTAATAAATGTCCCATACCTTTTTGCAGCAAGATATTCTCCCTGTACTGGAATTATTATCTTATCACTACAAGCAAGTGCATTTATTGTTATCATTCCTAAGCTGGGCATACAATCAATTAAAACATAATCGTAATTATCTTTTTTATTTCTCTTATAGAATTTTTAAGTGTAAACTCTCTACTCATTGCATTTACCAAAAGAAAACTCTATTGCAGATAAATCTAAATTAGATGGAATTAAATCTATACCTTCTTTGTGATGAAGTATGCTATTCTCCGCATTTATCTCATTATCACATATTGTATCAGACATTAAAGTTCAATGGTATTCTGCAATTCATCTTGATTATAATATCCCATACAAGTAGTCAAATCGCCTTGTGGATCTGCGTCAATAAGTAATACTTTTTTTTTCCTTGTTTAGCAAAGAGCTACACCTAAAAAAAAGTGGTAGTTGTTTTTCCAACTCCACCCTTTTGATTTGCTATTGCTATAACTTTACTCATTGGCATTCTCCTTTTCTTCCTTACTTTTTCTGTATTGTTCTCTATAACTTACAAATTGCTCATATAAATCTCGTTCTTTTACATTCTCTATATATTCTTCTGCATTTTCAATAAAGTCATCAATAGTTTCATTTATAAGTGAACATATTTCTTTAAAGCTTGGAGATTCATAAAGCTCTGAAAGTGAAAATTCAATACTCTCTGCAATTTCATCTTCCATATCTATTAGATAATATAAGTCATTATACATCAATGGTATCTCTTGTTTAAAAAACTCGCTTTATATCTTCAGATAATAACATTTGATAGATTAAAGTATATAAACTATTTTCTGATATTTGAGCAAAATGTAATGAATTTCTTAACCTGTCTTGGGCATTTTTTATTTTTTGCATATCATCTTCTGTTTTATTTTCCTTAACAAGTAACTTACTTATTTCTGCCATATCAGGATCCATCCGGTTTTCATATTTAATACAGTCTTTAGTTGTATTCACTAACATTGATTTTATAGTTTCGTGTAATGTTCTTTCATCTAATCCTTCTAAAGTTCCTTCGTTTAATAATTCATCTTGTACTGCATACTTTCTTTTTAAAAATCATATATTGATTTTTTTTTTTTTTTTCATTTAAAATTACCTCCTAAATTTTTTATTTTGGAGGCAAAAAATAAAGCTAATTTTTTTAATTAACTTTTTTGTTAGATATTATTTCAATAACTACATTTTTTTATGCTGAATAATATATGTATCCTATTAGACATAAAAAAGAGATTACATTTAGTTTGTATTATCAAAGTTTTTGTGCAATTGGGTGGAGAGAAATTTGTCTATATACCTTATATAGCTCCTCTCCTACTACTTTTAGCTATTATTTGGCTTATATAGTATATATGCCTATAGTTTATTATTTTATATTCAATCTAATTATTATATTTATAATCTTATCCTATTACTTACTTATTTTTAACCTTCTAAAATCGATTCTAAGCCTTTTTTTAAATTTTTATTCATATAAATTTTATTTCAAATATTTTATTATTATATATTTTTATCTAAATTATATAATTTTTTTTTATAAATATTTGATTATTAAGTATATCTTCAATATGAAGCTTATTTTTTTTAGATAACAAGTTATATGTCTAAAAAAATAAAAACGCCTTAAAATCGATTTTAGAGCGTCGTTTTTTTCCACTTTTTGGGGACTTTATAAAAATCAATAAAAATCGACTTTTTGCTTAATCAATCATATAAAATTTATATGATTATCAGACGAAATTTATTATCTTTAATATTAAAATATCTTAAAAATAATTTTAACAGGTCAAATAATTAAAATATTTTATATAGTTGGTATAATAAATTTTAGTTATTTATAAGTTATAAACAAAAATTCTATTATTAAAATTTATCAATTATAAATGTTTAGAATTTTTGCTCGTAAATTTAAAAATTTTTATAAATTTAAAACTTTGCACAAAATTTTAAAATTTTAATTTAACCAAAAGTTTATACAAATTTTATATTTCAATATTTATGATTTTGACTGTTCCTCTCTCCTACCCTCCCATTTTTTCCCAGTAACAAAACTGGAAATATTTCTATAGAAGATAAAAAAAATAACAAGACACCAATATTTGGTGTCTTGTCGAGTTGTTGCTTTAAGAATTCAGGTCAAAATATGTGGTGTCCTCATAGAACTTTTTGAATTTTTCCAACGTGGAAAAATTATTGGATATATTCTTCAGAAAATATCCTTTCTTAGGGTCATATCGTACCACATATATTACAGGTACAGGCATAGGTGTACGATGTTCTCTGTAGAACAATACCATCTTCCCATGTTGATCTCGTACCAGCTTCCATCTATCAATGGAGCGATAGTTGACAATCACAGGGAAACCTTCTCTTACGATCCGTGCTTTTAACGGAGAATACCAGATATCTGACCTTGGCTTCTTGATACAAGCCATCTTTTGGCAAAAGTCGACATCCTCCATCTCGCAAGGCATTGCTCGATAGTAGCTATACTCGCCCACAAGACTTGCCTGCTTCATAAAGCAACCTCCTCTTAAATTTATTCATTCTATTTAGAATGTAGTCTTATTATATCACGTAAAAGCCCCTAAAAGTAAAAAGAAAATCTAGTAATCCACATCTTCAAAATATTTTAGTTTTAGATGTGAGTTTGACCTAAAAAATTATAATAGTATGGTTTTTATGTCTTTGACATATTTTCTATAAAATAATATATTTCCATCCACATCTTCTATTTTATATTTGGAAATGTTTTTTATCATTTTTTCATCATCAAAAATATTTCAAAATAAATTCTTTTTGTTTAGTATCTTTAATATATATTTTTTTTCATATTGTTCATCAATATATTGTTTATTTGCAACATTTAAGTTGTTGTCATGTACTATTCTTATAGTAAACATTTGTAAGGCATATGCTGTAATTCCTAGGTCAAATGCAAGGAATATACTGACAAGAACAACCGCAGTTTTTAAAATTCCCATTGATATCTTTTTTCTTTTAAAAAAGTCTATTAGTTTGTCTACTCTTTTGTTGATATCTGACATTAAATATATTGCAAGTAATCCCCAGAATAGTGAAAAAT
>VOFJ01001426.1_pt1 | contig 26150 bp, 43 predicted proteins | sample 5384081 | NCBI WGS metagenome assembly VOFJ01 (sample SAMN12384729, study PRJNA508395) | human gut metagenome | isolation source: healthy gut I | host: Homo sapiens | reverse complement strand
GAAATTGAACGCACGATCCGAACCTATGAAAGAGAAAAGCAGGCAGAAAGGAGCCAAAACTATGATGGAGCTGAATTACACGAAGAACGGCGATTACCTGATTCCGGACATCCAGTTGTCGGTGCAGGAACAGAAGCCGCTGGGCAAGTACGGGAGGATGCGCAGAGCGTTCCTGCAGGAGAACAACACGCTGCTGTACAATCACCTGATCCTGACCGAGAAGCTGTACCCGCACCTGTGGGAGATTCAGGAGACCGCGACCGCACGGATGGAGCAGATGATGGCGGAGCTTCTGAAAGCGAATCCGGCACCGGACAAGAAATCGAACCAGATGGCCTGGGTGCAGCACATGAACATGCTGAAAGCGCAGGCAGAGGAAGTTATTCTGACGGAACTTATCAACAGTTAAACTTTATGAGCCTGTTTCAGTCCGAAGCAGAGCAGATTCAGAAAAATGATGCGGCGGCAGAGAATGCAGCCAGAGAAGCGGAGAGCGAAAAGCCCTCCGCTTTTGTCATTTCTGAGGATGAAATCGACCGGATGCTGCGGACAGGCTCCAATTTTGAAGGCGGAAAGATCCGTATTTATGCGCTGTATCAGCAGCAAGGGGACGCAAAAGAACGAGCTGTATTCCTGAAAGCAGAATATGGTATCGGTGGTCACAGCTATACCTTTATGGATGGCAGTCGTGGTTTTGCCGATTATGACGGAAAAGGCATTCTGCTTCGCAATTACGGACATGACCGGGAAGTGCGCCTCACATGGTCGGCGGTGGATAAGCGGTTAGACCGGCTTGTGGAAAATGGTCAGTACCTGACTGCGCTGGAAATGGAAGAGTATCGGAAGCTGGAGCAGGAATATGGTGCACCGCTTCCCATGCCGACTGCCGCCCATGTATTTCCGCCAACGCCACCGGAACACTATGATACCGGAAATGAGCGTGTGGACAATATGCTGAATACGGCTGCGGATGTCTATGCCCGGAGTGAACTGGCGGCACCCCAGCGTTTTACCGTGATGGAAACAGACGATGGCTATGCGGTTTGGGATGATATTCAGGACGGCATTCATGTAGAGCCGGATGGTGTCAGCGAAGAGTTTACCAGCGAATGGGAGGCAGAGACCTACCGCCAGCAGCTAATTGAAAAAAAGTCCAGGAACGAGAAGCCAAAGACTGGCTTTATGTTGAGCAGAGCAAGCAGAATTTGCGGCAGGACATTCCATTCCCGGATGCGGAATCCGAAGAAGCACCGAAATCGGCTCACGCAGAGACAGATCCTCTGGTGCTGGAAATGCAGGAACACGCCAGAGAACTTGCCAGAGAGTCAGGCTATGCACCGGATGAACGATTTGTAGTCACGATGACCGGCGAGAATTTTCCGGATTCTAAGGATGCGTTTACCATCTGGGATTATGTTAAAGAAGAGTATTACGGATATTCGGACGGAAAAGTGCAGACATTTGCCGATTATGTGAGTGCGTCAGAGGCGTTGCAGGAGATTCGCAGCAGAGCTATGGAGGCTGAAAAAAGAGCCTGCAACTGTGCAGCCAAAACCCGCAGCTCCGGTGCAGCCGGATTATCGTGTTGGCGATACGCTGTATCTGGACGGAAAGGCATTTACGATTGAAAAAGTCGGGCTTTTCGATGTGGAGCTTCGGGACCCGGATTCCGTGTATCCGATCTTCCGCTCGGAAAGCAAGGAAAATCTGGCAAGAATTTTGGGGCATGAGGAAAATGTTCACCTGCACAATCTGGTGGTTGATCTGAATCCCGGAAAAGAAGAAGCGTTCCGGGCAGGGCATGAAGCAAAACATGCGGAGAACTACCGCATCAACAGCTTTCACCTCGGCGAAGGCAGTCCTAAACAGAAATTCCGTGCCAACATGGATGCCATCTACACGCTGAAAGCCTTAGAAAATCAGCATAGGGATGCGACACCGGAGGAACAGGAAACGCTGGCCAATTATGTCGGCTGGGGTGGGCTGGCAGATGCCTTTGACGCAGAGAAAACTGCCTGGACAGGCGAATATAAGGAGCTGAAAGCAGCTCTTACGGAAGAAGAATATGCCGCAGCCAGGGCTTCGACTCTGAATGCGCATTACACCAGCCCTACCGTGATCCGTGCAATCTATGAGGCATTGGACGCGTATGGGATTTGAGAAAGGCAATATTCTGGAACCGTCGATGGGTGTCGGCAACTTCTTCGGTATGCTGCCGGATTCCATGCTGGGAAGCAGACTGTATGGTGTGGAACTGGATTCCATCACCGGGCGCATTGCGCAGAAATTGTATCCGCAGGCAGAAATCAAGGTGGCAGGCTTTGAAACCACCGACCGGCGCGACTTCTATGATCTGGCCGTGGGCAATGTGCCTTTTGGCAACTACCGTGTCAGCGATAAGCCCTATGATAAACTCGGATTTTCTATCCACAACTATTTCTTTGCCAAGGCACTGGATCAGGTTCGTCCCGGTGGCATCGTGGCCTTTGTTACCAGCCGCTATACGATGGATTCCAAGAATCCGGACGCGCGAAAGTATCTGGCGCAGCGGGCAGAACTGCTGGGAGCTATCCGACTTCCTAACAACGCATTCCGTGCCAATGCCGGTACAGATGTAGTGTCGGATATCATTTTTCTGCAAAAGAGAGACCATCCCATTGATATCGAACCGGATTGGGTGCATCTGGGGCTGACATCGGAGGGTATTACCCTCAACAGCTACTTTGTTGACCACCCGGAAATGGTGCTGGGTGAGATTACAACGGAAAGTACCCAGTACGGCAAGGAAGAATGTACGGTCATTCCGATTCCGGATGAGGATCTTGGAGACCAGCTGCATGAGGTGGTGCAGCACATCGGCGGTCATTATGAAGCGCAGGAGCTGGCACCGGAGGAAGAACTGTCCTTGCAGGGCGAAACCATTCCGGCAGACCCTAATGTAAAGAACTTCTCCTATGCGGTGGTGGATGGGCATGTCTACTTCCGTGAGAACAGCATCATGCGAAAGGCTGACCTTTCTGCGACAGCCACCGGCAGGATCAAGGGCATGGTGGAGCTTCGTACCATTGTGCAGGAACTGATCGACTATCAGCTGAACGATTATCCGGAGGACGCGATTGCCCAGAAACAGCGGGAACTGAATGTAGCCTATGACCGATTCGCCGATCAGTATGGGCTTATCAACTCCCGTGCAAATGCGCAGGCTTTTTTCAGAAGATTCGTCTTATTATCTGCTCTGCTCTCTGGAAAATGTAGATGAAAACGGCAGGCTGGAATCCAAGGCAGATATGTTCACCAAACGGACGATTCGACCGGAACGGGCTGTTACCAGCGTAGATACTCCGGCAGAGGCTCTGGCAATCTCCATCGGAGAGCGCGGCAAAGTGGATTTGCCCTATATGTCGGAGCTTTTAGGTACACCGGGAGAATTTGAAAAAAAATCCAGCAGGAACTGCATGGTGTCATTTTCAAAGACCCGATGACGCAGGGCGGCGAGGAAACCGGCTGGGTGACGGCTGATGAATATCTGTCCGGCAATGTCCGGGAAAAAAACTCCGCGTGGCAGAACTGGCTGCGGCTTCTGACCCTGCTTTTTCGGTGAACATGGAGTATCTGAGAAAGGCACAGCCGAAAGACCTGGATGCCGTGTCGGAGATTGATGTGCGCCTTGGTGCCACATGGGTCAATCGGGATTATATCCAGCAGTTTATGGAAGAAACCTTTGAACCGCCGTTCTATCTGCGCCGGAACATCGAGGTGAAATTCTCCCCCATGACGGCAGAGTGGCAGATCACCGGTAAGAGTACACCGAGCCGGAATGATGTCCATGCCTATATGACCTACGGCACCAGCCGTGCCAATGCCTACCGGATTCTGGAGGATACGCTGAATCTGCGGGATATTCGTATTTACGATACCGTGGAGGATGCAGACGGCAAGCAGAAGCGGGTTCTGAATAAAAAAGGAGACCACCCTCGCCCAGCAGAAACAGCAGGCCATTAAGGATGCGTTTCAAAACTGGGTGTGGAAAGACCCTTATCGCCGCGCGGAACTTGTGGAAAAGTATAACGAGCTGTTCAACAGCACTCGTCCCCGTGAGTACGATGGTTCTCATATCCGCTTTGGCGGCATGAATCCGGAAATCCGGCTGCGGGAACACCAGCAGAATGCCATTGCTCATGTCCTGTACGGCGGCAATACGCTGTTGGCTCACGAGGTAGGTGCCGGTAAGACCTTTGAGATGGCCGCTTCTGCTATGGAGGCAAAGAGGTTGGGACTGTGCCAGAAATCCATGTTCGTTGTTCCGAATCATTTGACGCTTCAGTGGGCAAACGAGTTCTTGCGCCTGTATCCGAGTGCAAAACTACTGGTGGCAAGCAAAAAGGACTTTGAAACCGCCCGCAGAAAGAAGTTCTGCGCACGAATTGCCACTGGCGATTACGATGCAGTCATCATTGGGCATTCCCAGTTTGAAAAAATTCCGGTGTCCGCAGAACGGCAGGAGCGGATTTTGACTGCCCAGATTGATGAAATTGAAAACGCCATTGCTGAGATGAAATCCCAGAATGGTGAACGTTTTTCCATTAAACAGATGGAAAAGACCCGGAAAGGATTGGAGGCGAGATTGGAGAAACTCCGGGCAACCGACCGAAAGGACGATGTGATTACCTTTGAGCAGCTGGGCGTGGACCGGCTGTTCGTAGACGAGGCACACGCGTTTAAGAACCTGTTCCTCTACACAAAAATGCGCAATGTCGCAGGCTTGTCCACATCGGAAGCGCAGAAATCTTCGGATATGTTTATGAAGTGCCAGTATATGGACGAGCTGACAGGCGGGCGCGGCATCATCTTTGCGACCGGCACCCCGGTTAGCAACAGCATGACGGAGCTTTACACCATGATGCGCTATCTCCAGTATGGCACATTGCAGCAAAAGGGGCTGACCCATTTCGACAGCTGGGCTTCTACCTTTGGTGAGACCACCACGGCCATCGAGCTGGCACCGGAAGGAACCGGATACCGGGCAAGGACAAGATTTGCAAAGTTCTTCAATTTGCCGGAGCTGATGAACATGTTCAAGGAAGTGGCGGATATCAAGACTTCCGATCAGCTGCATCTGCCAGTGCCGGAGGCAAAGTTTGAAACCGTGGTGGTGCAGCCTTCGGAGCATCAGCAGGCGATGGTGGCAGAGCTTTCGGAACGGGCGGCGGCTGTGCATTCCGGTGTGGTAGACCCATCGGTCGATAACATGCTGAAAATCACATCGGATGGCAGAAAGCTGGGGCTGGATCAGCGGCTGATGAATCCACTCCTGCCGGATGACCCCAACAGCAAGCTCAACGCCTGTGTGCGGAATGTGCTTCGTATTTATGAAGAAGGACGGTCGGACAAGCTGACCCAGCTGCTGTTCTGCGACCTCAGCACGCCGAAGAACGATGGAACCTTCAATGTCTATGAGGATATCCGCGCCAAACTCATCCAGTCAGGTGTACCGGAGGAAGAAATCGCATTTATCCATGATGCTGATACCGAGGCAAAAAAGAAAGATTTGTTTGCCAAAGTCCGTACTGGGCAGGTGCGGGTGTTGTTAGGTTCGACACAGAAGATGGGCGCAGGCACGAACGTGCAGGACAGGCTGGTGGCCGTTGCATCATCTGGATGTAGGCTGGCGGCCTGCAGACATGACCCAGCGAAATGGTCGTATCATCCGTCAGGGAAACCGAAACAAAGAAGTGCAGGTTTATCAGTACGTGACGGAAGGAACCTTTGATGCCTACCTCTATCAGACACTGGAGAATAAGCAGAAGTTTATCAGTCAGATCATGACCAGCAAATCTCCGGTTCGTTCCTGTGATGATGTGGATGAGCAGGCACTTTCCTATGCGGAGATCAAGGCACTTTGTGCAGGAGACCCGCAGATCAAGGAAAAAATGGACTTGGATGTAGATGTTGCAAGGCTAAAGGTGCTGAAAGCTGACCATCAGAGCCAGCAGTACCGGTTGGAAGATAAGCTGCTGAAATATTTCCCTGCGGAGATTGAGAAAACACAGGGGTTCATCAAGGGCTTTCAGTCGGATATCCGGACGGTGGCGGCATATCCGCTGCCGGAAGAGGGTTTCTGCGGCATGGATGTGAAGGACGTGCGATTTTACTGAAAAAGCAGAGGCCGGTGAAGCAATCCTCGCAATCTGTAAAACCAATCAGAGTTTGGAGCCGGTGCCGCTTGGCAACTATCGTGGTTTCAAGATGGAACTGGCATTTGACAGCTTCCAGAAAGAGTATCAGGTGCTACTGACAGGCGAGATGACCCACCGGGTACCCATCGGCACCAGTGCTGCGGGCAATATCCAACGTCTGGACAATGCTCTTGCCGGGATTCCTGCAAGGCTGGAAAAGGCAGAACAGCAGTTGGACAGTCTTAGGAGCCAGCAGGAAGCGGCGCAGGCCGAGCTTGGAAAGCCGTTTCCCAGGAGGCAGAACTGACAGAAAAGAGTGCAAGACTGGCAGAACTGGACGCACTGCTGAATATGGATGACCGTGGAAGTGATGATCCTGATCGTGAAAAAAAAACAACGGAAAAGCCGTCTGTCTTGGCAGAGCTGCGTGACCGTGCCGGTCGCATTCCGCCGTTGACACACCGGGATGATGATGGGGGGGGGTGACACTATGAGTGTTCGGGAACACTGGATCAATGTCAGGGTAAACCCGGAAGAGCTGGCGAGGATTCGTGAAAAACAGAAGGAATTGGGGATTCAGAATACCGGTGCCTATATGAGAAAAAAAAATGGCGATGGACGGGTACTGCGTGAATCTTGATTTGTCGGATGTGGCGCAGGTATCCACTCTTCTTCGCCGATGCAGCAACAACCTGAACCAGTACGCAAAACGAGCCAATGAATCCGGAAGCAGTTATGCGGAGGATATCCGGGATTGGCAGAAGCGGCTGGATGAACTCTGGGAGATGCAGAAGCTGATCCTGAAGAGGCTTTCTGATATTCGCTGACGGCGCAAATGTGCGGGATTTCTACAGCACATGGCACAGATGAAACTGTCTGTGCCGTTACATATTTTTTTGGTCTACCTGTTGACATCGTGGTGTTTGGCAAGCAGGTACGATAAAATGAAGATGAAAAAAAAAAAAAAGGGGTGGTGAAATCCATGAAGATCGTATGTTTTTTTTGTTGAAGCTGGTGCTGAAAATCCTGTTGCTGCCGGTTGCGTTTCTGCTGCGATTTCTATGCTTTATCTGGAATCTGCTGATGCAGCTATCCCTGAGGGTGCTTTCGCCGGTTATGCTGTTTGTTCTTGGCTGCGGTATCTATTCGGTGGTTCGGGCGAGCTGGACGGATGTGTTCCTGCTGACCCTGATTGAGATGGGGATGTTCGCAGCTGCGGTTGGTGCGGGCGGCATCATGGAACTGATGGAACGGCTGTGCGAGTGTGTAGAGGATGTTTTGACAATTTGAGTTCAGGAGGGATTTGATGGAGATTCAGTTTATGAAAGATTATTATGATTTACGATACGAGGAAACAGATGGAGAGAATCATTTTGTGGATGAGACTGCTTATCAGGAAAAACAGTCTGAGCAATCGAAGATGGAAGACCAGCTGATGGAAATGGTGGGCGGCAGCGAATCTAATGTGTGGAAGCTATACGAAAGCATCATGTGCATCTATTTCGACATGGAAGAAATCATCAAGCAGGCCGTTTATTTGCAGGGAGCTTATGATCGGGAACGGATGTTAAAATGAGAATAGTGAATTGGTAAGAGCTGCCTTCGGGTAGCTCTTTTTAGATGGAGGAATATGAAAAATGGCGGCTACAAGACTAATTGCGCTGCATATCAATAAAGGAAAGACGGTAGCGCAGTGTCTGGCTGACCGTACTGATTATTCTGAGAATGCAGCAAAGACGGAAGATGGAAAATATATCAGCGCGTATGCCTGTGACGCAAAGACCTGTGATGAAGAATTTCTGCTTTCTAAACGGCAGTATGAGCATATCACCGGTAGAACCCAGGCGCATGATGTGATTGCATATCAGATTCGGCAATCCTTTAAGCCCGGAGAAATCACGCCGGAGGAGGCGAACAAGGTCGGGTATGAGACAGCCATGCGATTCACCAAGGGAAAACACGCATTTATCGTGGCTATCCCATGTTGATCGCGCGCACATTCATAACCATATTATTTTTAATTCAACTACATTAGACTGCACCAGAAAATTCCGAGATTTTCGCTTATCCGGTCTTGCGCTGGCAAGGCTCAGTGATATCGTCTGCCTGGAACACCGGTTGTCGGTCATTGTCCGAAAGCCCTACGGGGAGCGGAAGAAGAGAACGGAATACCCGGAGAAAAAAAAAATCGCAGCGGGATGAAATCTGTGAGGCCATTGATGCAGCATTGGAAAGAAAGCCAAAAGACTTCCAGGAACTGATTGGAATTTTGCAGGAAGCAGGGTACGAGTATAAAGATGGAAAACAGCCTGCCCTGCGGGGGAAAAGGCCACGCCAGATTTGCTCGTTTCCGCTCTCTTGGCAAAGGATATTCGGTTGAAGAACTCTGCGAAGTGATTGCCGGGAATGCGGTTCATAAAAAGTAAATTTGCAGAGAAAACCCGCACAAGCGCACGGTCAACACAGGTGCATCATCAGAAGGCGGAGCTGTCGTTCCTTATTGATGTCCGTGCCAAAATGCAGGCGGGCAAAGGCGCGGGATATGCGCGTTGGGCGAAAGTCTTTAATCTGAAGCAGATGGCAAAAGCGATGATGTTCATGGAAGAGCATGGAATCAAGAACTATGCAGAGCTGAAAGAAAAGGCAGATGGAATTTCTGAAAAATGTGATGCGCTGCTGGAATCTGTAAAAAGCAGATGAGGCACGGATGTCGGAAGTGTCAGTGCTGCGGAAGCATCTAATCAATTATGCCAAGACGAAAGATGTTTTTGCTGCGTATAAAGCATCCGGCTACGACCGGGAGTTCTATGAAGCCCATCGGGATATGCTGGCGTTGCGCAGCGCAGCAAAAAAAAGGCGTTTGATGCCTATAAGAAAGAGAACGGTTCGGACAAAAAGCTCCCGCGCATCAGCGAGCTGAACGCAGAGTATGCGATGCTTCTGGAACGAAAGAAAAAGCTCCTATGCAGAGTACCGCAAGAGACCAAATCGGAAATGCAGGATTGGCTTGTGGCACAGAAAATCGTGCAGGAAATCCTGAAAGAGGACGAACAGAAGAAAGAGCAACTGCATGAGCAGGAAGTGCGGCAGGAAGAAGAAAATAGACAGAATAGCAGATGATGGAAAGCCCGGTGCAGTGTGAGTGTTATGCTCATGCTGCACCGGGCTTTTTTTCTTTGGCAGGAACTGCCGTTAAAGCATCCGGAACGGATGCGCAGCTCGATGCCGCAGGCAGCGTTCTATGGGGATTGGGGAGTTTCCCCAACAAGCAGAAAATCGCTTTCGTGTCACGAAAGCCCTGCTTGCAGAAGAGTGGATTCTAAAAAAATCGTTCAAAATTTGGAAGAACTTTCGATTGATTTTGTTCGTTTCTTGGAGTAGAATATAAATGAGAAAATTTAACTTGCTGCGAGTGACTTTAGACATCGAAAAAAAGAGGTTCCGTATGGATTTCATGACGATTAAGCAGGCTTCTGAAAAATGGGGGGGCATCTGCACAAGGAGAGTACAGACATTATGCACAGAAGGGCGAATTGATGGTGCCGAGCGTTTAGGCCATCAGTGGGTCATTGCTATTAACGCCGAAAAGCCGAAGGATGCCAGAATCAAAAGCGGCAGATACATTAAAACAAAATCCGGAAATGGAGAGAACGAAGATGGAAAGAAAATCGTATAGTGCCGGAGCCGTGAAATTTTCGTTCTGGTTCATGGAATTTCGGAAAACCGTGCAGCTTTTGAGCGAGGGTAAGAGCTTTGCAGACATTAAAAAGTTGAATGAAGAGACAAACATCTATGGCGCACCGACAAAACTACGAGCGCAGCAGATTTATTCTACCGTAACAGCCCGTATCAAGACATTAGATGAAAGCTTTTACCCAATCTTTCTGAGCAGTGATCTTGCTACACAAAAATTATTTGTGCTGACTGCGGCTCTTTTGCATGACACGCTGTTCTTTGATTTTGTGTATGAAGTAGTGCGGGAAAAAAATGATTCTTGGTTCCGACGAGCTGACGGATGCAGATATCCGGATATTCTTCAAAAATAAGCAGGAACAGAGTGAGAAAGTGGCTTCTCTTCAAGACTATACGCTGCACCGCCTCGGCTCCTGCTATAAAACGCAGCTTTATGAAGCTGGGCTTTTAGAAAGCAACCGGGCAAACAGCACAAGAAAAATACTGAAGCCAATTCTTGATATTGCATTTGAGCATTGGCTTTATGACCATGATCTTGGCATCATGGTAAAAACACTGACGGGGGTAAGATGAAATGGATTTAAGCCAAAGACTGGATGAGATGGAGCTTGCAATCCATAAGCCATCTTTCCGAAAAGGAACAGGCCGCGCAAATGAGGTCAACTATTGGGTGTTTGATTATCCACCGGAAAAGGAACTGGAAGTTCGGGAGCGCGTAGAGTATCTGAAAAATAAGAACGACCGGGGCGATGATGATTTTGAGCTTGTGGTCTTTGACCTGTATGATATCATCATTGACTTTTTGGAAAAGAAAAACTTCATGGAAAAGTGCTATGACTTTGAAAAAAAGCGAGGAATCGAGCGTATCGTCAAGGCTGTGACCAACTCCATGAAGGTAAATGACGATGACAGCCTGATCGTGCAATATATCAAAGAACATACGCCGGAGAATGCAGTCGTGTTCCTGACCGGTATAGGCAAGTGCTATCCGATTTTACGCTCCCACAAGGTGCTTAACAACTTGCATCAGGCATTTGTGCGCTGCCCGGTCGTGATGTTCTTTCCGGGAACCTATAATGAACAGGAGCTGATCCTGTTCAATGAGATTAAAGACGATAACTATTACCGGGCATTCCGACTGGTAAAGTAATGGATGGAGGAAACTGTTATGCAGATCAAGGACATGTTCCGAAAGAAAATTGACCGTGAGATACAGGGCGTTATCATTGTCGGTCAGGGTGAAGAAACAAATGTAGCGCAGGAGCTGGAAGAGTACGTTGTGACCCCACGTGAGCTTCAGCGTCATTTTGCGGATTTCTTTGCAGCATATAAAAAAGGTATTCAGGGAACTACACCGAAAATGGGTGTCTGGATTTCCGGCTTCTTTGGAAGTGGTAAATCTCATTTCCTGAAAATCTTGTCCTATCTGCTTCAGAATAAACAGGTCGGAGACAAACATGCCATCGACTACTTTATCGAGGATCAGAAGATTACCAATCAGATGGTGCTGGCAGATATGCAGCTGGCGGCAAACACCCCATCGGACGTAATTCTTTTCAACATTGATTCCAAAAGCGATTCTAATGGCAAAGAAAATAAAGATGCCATTGTGAACGTATTCCTGAAGGTCTTCAATGAGATGCAGGGCTTTTGCGGCTCCATGCCTCACCTTGCTGACCTGGAGCGCAGGCTTTCCGAGGAAGGTCGTTTTGAAGAGTTTAAGGAAAAAAAGTTTGAAGAAGAGTATGGAGATCCGTGGGAAAGCTCTCGCCAGGACTTCGATTTCATCTTCAGGATTCCGTTGTCGATGTTCTTTCTGACATGGATTTCATGAGCGAATCGGCTGCTCGTAACTGGTGTGAGAAAGCAACCGAGGGCTACCAGATCAGTATTGAGGATTTCGCCAAGCGTGTAAAGTCCTATATTGAGAAAAAAAAAAACAACAACCACCATGTGGTTTTCCTTGTAGATGAGATCGGCCAGTACATTGGTGATGATTCCAAACTGATGCTGAACCTTCAGACAGTAACGGAAGAACTGGGCAAGGAATGCATGGGCAAGGCTTGGGTAATCGTAACGAGCCAGCAGGATATCGACTCCATTACCAAGGTGAAAGGTAACGACTTCTCCAAGATTCAGGGACGTTTCGATACACGTCTTTCTTTGTCCTCTGCCAATGTGGACGCTGTTATCAAAAAGCGTATTCTGGATAAGACCGAGACAGCAGCACAGAGCCTGCGTCTGCTCTATGACCAGAAAGCAACCATCATCAAAAATCTGATTGTCTTTCAACGACGGCGTGGAGAAAAAAACTGTACGCCAACGCAGAAGACTTTGCAGAGGTTTATCCTTTTTTGTTCCATACCAGTTTAATTTGCTTGCCAGCGTGCTGACCAGCATCCGTACCCACGGTGCATCCGGCAAGCATCTGTCCGAAGGTGAACGTTCCATGCTGGCTCTGTTCAAAGAGTCTGCCATGCAGCTGATGGACGATGAGATGGGGGCAATCGTGCCGTTCTATCGGTTCTATGATGCATTGGAGAACTTCCTCGACCACAGCCACAGCAGCGTGATCATCCGCGCTTATGACAACAGCTACATCAACCCGGAAAAGAAGGAAAAAAAAAAGATGTCTTTGCGATCAATGTGTTGAAGACCCTTTTCCTGATTAAATATGTTCTGGAGATCGAAGCCAATGTGGACAACATCGTCAGCTTGATGATTACCAGCATTGACGATGATCGTATTTCTTTGAAGGCACAGGTGGAGGATGCCCTGAAAGTGCTGATGCGCCAGATGCTGATCCAGAAGAACGGCAGCATCTATGTGTTCCTGACCGATGAGGAACAGGAAATCAACAACGAAATCGAAAAAGAAAATGTGGAGATGCCGGAGGTCATCACGAAGATTGCGGAGATGATCTATGAGGACATTTTCTCCAGCAAGAAGTATCAGTACCCAAGCTTCAGTGGACGGTATGCGTTCTCCTTCAATCAGACAGTGGATGACCGCCCCTATAAGGCAAACCAGAATTACGATATCGGCCTCCGTGTGTTGACCCCCCGTGGTATGAGGGCGGCACCGATGATGGTACGCTGCGCCTACTCTCTGGCCAGGGCAAGGAAGTTCTTGTGGTTCTGCCGAATGATGATGCGTTCCTGACGGAAATGCGGGCATACTTAAAAATTGAGCGGTTCCTGCGCAAGAATACTTCTGTGCAGCTTGCCAAGTATGAGACCATTAAGGAAGCAAAGCGCGTGGAGATGCGGGAACGCAACGGTAACGCCAAGCTTTACCTGACGGAAGCACTGAAAGAGGCTACCATTTATGTCAATGGCGATGTGCTGCACACTTCCGGCAAGGAAGTAACCAGCCGCATCAACGAGGCAATCGGAAGATTGGTGCAGACGGTTTACCACAAGCTGTCTTACATCGACGCAGCGATGGGCGAAGCAGACATCCGGAAGATGTTCAAGACCAGCAACCAGCTGTCACTGGCACTGGGAGATACCGGAGAATCCAATGTTCACGCGCTGGATGATGTGCTGCAATTCGTGGCAGGCAATTCCCGGATGCACATGAAAACTTCTATGAAAACCATCAAGGATCGCTTTATGAAAGCACCCTATGGCTTTGTGGAAGACGACATCCATTGGCTGGTGGCACGTCTCTTTAAGCGTGGAGACCTGTCCTTTACGGTCAACGGTGAGAGCGTCAATCTGAACAACCGTTCCGAAGAAGAAATCATCGGCTACATCACGAAGAAGCAGTTCGTGGATAAGCTGCTGACGGAAGTGCGCGTCCGGGTACCGGAAAACCAGAAAAAGGCCGTTCGCACCGTGATGAAAGAGCTGTTCAAGGTGGCACCGCCTGCCGATGACGAAGATACCATCATGAAGAACTTCCAGCATTACTGCGAGAATCGAATCACCGAGATTGAGCGTCTGGAACCGAAATATGAGAATTACACCTATCCCGGAAAAGAACTTCTGGAAAAGGGCAAGAAGCGGCTTTCCGCACTGGTGCAGATTCAGGCACCGCTTGAATTCTTTAAGACCGTATTTGACGAGCAGGATGATCTGATGGATTTTGGCGAGGACTATGAGCCTATCCGTGATTTCTTTGGCAGTGAACAGCTGACCATCTTCACCCGTGCGCTGGATATGCTGAATATCTACGAGGACAGTAAGACCTACATCGTGGATGCAGAACTGGAAGACGTGGTGGCCAAGATGCGCACCATCGTCCGGATGCCGAAGCCATACAAGGAGATTCCGAAGCTGCCACCAGAGCTGCGCGAGAAGTTTATGAACTGCTATATGCGCATTCTGGAAGAGCAGGCAGAGCCGGTCAAAGATTCCATCAATCAGGATCGGAACCGTGTCTTTGAAGTGCTGAACACCAAGCCCTATAAGGATGCGAAGTTCAACCGTTATCTGGAACTCTTTAAGGAGATCATGGACGGTGCGGAGCACTGCAACAATGTTTCCACTCTGCGCAGTTATGCAGATAAGGCGGAGGCACTGAAGCTGCGCCTGCTCAACGAGATGAACGCAGAGGACATTCGCCTTGCGAAGGAGGCAGCGGCAAAGGCCGAGGCAGAGCGTAAGCGTCAGGAAGAAGAGGCGAAAAAGCGCGGCGAGACCGTGAAACCGGCAGAAAAGGTGGCAGAACCGCAGCCGGTATATAAGGTGCGTACCACGAAGAATGTTTCCATCAAGACGGTTGCCAAGACTGCATCGTGGCGGCTGGAGAGCAAGGATGATGTTGATAAATACCTTGCTGCCCATTGCGCGAAAACCTGCTGAAAGAGATGGACGAAGATACAATCGTCAACATTGAACTATAAATGACAGGAGGATTGGCTCCATGAACAAGACAGCCATAAAGAATTTTGCGATTTGGGCGCGGAATAAGCTGATTGCAGATGTCAGCTATGATGCCCGCCTGATCGGTATTACGGAGGACGGCATTGCCAAGCCGTTGCCGCAGAGCTTCGGCGGTACGCAGTTCTTTGATATCGGCACCGCAGAACCGTATTCGATTTCCGGCGAGGCCGTGCGGCAGCGTGACAAGCTGATAGAGGTCATCCAGCAGAAAGAAAAGGATACCGACTACAAAACCGCATATCAGTATGTGATCGAGGAGGTTGCCTATACATGGTTCAACCGCCTGATTGCGATCCGTTTCATGGAGGTCAACGACTATCTGCCTTCCCATATCCGGGTTCTTTCTTCCGAGAGCGGAAAGCTGGAGCCGGATCTGGTCACAACCCGTTTGACGCAGAGAGGCTGCCCTTCACTGCGGAGGAAGAGGCTCAGATTTTCCAGTTGAAGCAGGACAACAAGCTGGACGAGGTATTCCGCATCCTGTTCCTGAAACAGTGCAATGCCCTGAACGAGATTCTGCCTGCTCTGTTTGAAAAGACAAAGAACTACACCGAGCTGCTGCTCAGCTTGTCCGTTATTGACCAGGATGGCGTGGTCTATCATCTGATTCACGATATTCCGGAGGATGACTTCAACATCGAGCGCGGTGGTCAGGTGGAAATCATCGGCTGGTTGTACCAGTATTACAACACTGAGCCGAAGGCCGCTGCATTTGCCAAGAACGGTAAGATCACCAAAGAGGAAATCCCTGCTGTAACCCAGCTGTTCACCCCGGACTGGATCGTCCGCTACATGGTGGAGAACAGCCTTGGCCGTCTGTGGGTGGAAGGACACCCGGAATGTGGCCTGAAAGAAAAAACTGGAAATACTATCTGGAAGAAGCACAGCAGGAGCCGGAGGTGCAGGCAAAACTCTCGGAAATTCGTAAAGAGTATGCTGCCCTGAACCCAGAAGATATCAAGCTCATCGACCCCTGCATGGGTTCCGGCCATATCCTCGTATACGCCTTTGATGTGCTGATGCAGATTTACGAGAGTGCTGGTTACAGCCAGCGTGATGCTGCAAAGAGCATTCTGGAACACAACATTTACGGTTTGGACATTGATGACCGTGCCTATCAGTTGGCGTATTTTGCCGTGATGATGAAAGCACGGCAGTACAACCGTCGTATCTTAAACGGTGAGAACACCTGCCATGTCTATGCCATTCAGGAGAGCAACAGCATCAACCGTGCGCACCTGAAATATTTTGGTGCGGGCATGGACGATATTGAGAAGAACGCCGCCAAGATGCAGCTGGAAGGTTTGCTGGACACTCTGACCGATGCCAAGGAGTATGGCTCTATCCTGAATGTGGAGAGCTATAACTGGGATTTGCTGCGTCGGTTTGTGGCAGCGGAGGACCACCGACGGTCAGATCAGTATGGACAGCGTGGGCGTGGAAGATACCGCCGAGCAGCTGAATCAGCTCATTGATATCGGCGAGACGATGGCACGGAAGTATTGGGTCACCTGTACAAATCCTCCCTATGCCGGAACCAGCAACCTTAGTGTGAAACTGAATAACTACGTAAAAAAGCACTATTCGGATAGCAAAGCAGATATGTTTGCCGTCTTAATTGAACGGTGTAGTCAGTTTGTGCTTAAGTGTGGTTTCCAGTCTATGATTACGCAACATGCCTGGATGTTTATTAACAGCTATGAGTCTCTCCGAAAGAAAATATACGAAAAAAAAAAGATTTTTGAGTCTTGTCCACCTCGGAATAAAGGCGTTTGAAGAAATTGGCAATGACGTTGTTCAAACCTGTGCTTTTGTAATTCAAGGAAAGTATTTTGATGGCTATAATTCACAGTTTGTACGGTTAGTTGATTGCAAGAATTACAATGAAAAAAAGAAAAAGCCTTTTTTGACTGGAAAGTATCGCTTTGAAGCAAATATTGCTGACTTAAAAAAAATTCCGGGAATGCCTCTCGCATATTGGGTTAGCAAGCAATTTATAAGAAACTTTCAAAATGCAAAGTATATTGAAGATTATGGTATTTTAACAGGATCTCAAAATATTACAGGTGATAATGAAAAGTTTTTTGAAATGCTTCTGGGAAGTAGACAATGAAAAGGTTGGTGACCGTTGGCATTTTTATGCTAAGGGAGGAGATTATCGCCAGTACTACGGAAATTTGACTTTCGTCGTGGATTGGTCGGACACAGCAAGAACTTTTTATGCAACAAATAAGACTTCAAATTTGTTGAGTGAAGAATTTTGGTATAAACCTGGAATTACTTATTCAGCGATTACAAGTCGGGGAACGGGATTTAGATACTTGCCTGAGGGCTGTATTTTCGATAAAGGTGGCCCATCAATCAACCTAAGGAGTAATATCCCGGAAATTCTGGCTTTGTTAAATACAAAATGTGGCAAAATATTATTTTTGGGTATTTAATCCTTCAATAAATCTTCAAGTGAAGGATGTAAAAAGCTTCCCTATTATTCTTCCAGAAAATCCATTGCTTACAGAGATGGCAGATACTAATTTGAAATTCTGCGAATACGACTGGAATGCATTTGAAACATCATGGGAATTTAAGCATCACCCGCTTGTTACGGCAGTCTGTGTGAAAAGTCAAACAGATATTTCGTCTTGCTTTGAACAATGGAAAGCCGACTGTCAAAAACATTCTGATGAGTTAAAAACAAATGAAGAAAAAACTTAATAGTATCTTTATTGATGCATATGGATTGCAAGGAGAAGTTGAGGAAAATGTTGAAGAGCGTGATGTGACTGTGCGCAAGGCTGACTTGCAGCGGGACATCAAGAGCTTGCTGAGCTATGCGGTAGGCTGTATGTTTGGCCGTTACTCTACTTATAAGGATGGACTGCTTTTTGCAGGAGAACCGTATTCCTTGGCAGGCATTTGTGGATAAGTTGAACGACCGTCCCGGAACGATTTCTGCCGAAGAATTGCAGTGCGCATACCGCAATGAGGGTGTTGTGGTTGATGAAATGTTCTTCCCCCGGATGCCGACAATGTCATCCCCATCACCGATGAAGAATATCTGGACGATGATATCGTTTCGCGCCTGTGTGCATGGCTAAAAGCGGTTTACGGTGCTGATACGCTGGAAGCAAACCTTGATTATATCGCAAAAGCCCTCGGCAATAAGGGCAGCACCAGCCGGGAGATTATCCGCAACTACTTCTTGAACGATTTCTTCAAGGATCACTGCCAGACTTACTCTGTCACTGGCTCCGGCAAGCGTCCGATCTACTGGCTGTTTGACAGCGGCAAGCAGAACGGCTTTAAGGCACTGGTTTACCTGCACCGCTACACACCGGATACCATCGGCAACCTGCGTATCGACTACCTGCACAAGATGCAGCGTGTATATGAATCCGAGATCAACCGAATGCAGGATATGATGGATCACAGCGAGAATGCCCGCGAAGTGGCAACAGCCGGGAAGCGCAAGGATAAACTTGCCAAGCAGTTGAAGGAATGTCGGGAATACGATGAGAAGATCAGCCATCTGGCACTTTCCCGTATCGAGCTTGACCTCGATGACGGCGTAAAGGTCAACTACCGCAAGCTCCAGACCGCCCAGGACGGCAAGTTCTATGAGGTGCTGGCAGACAGTAAGAATATCATGGTGAAAGAAAAAAAATAAGAAAAATGACCGGAGGGAGGGGAAAATGCAAAATCACTGGACAAAGGATGATGTCGCGGCGGCATGGCAGCGTTTTGAACGTACATATGCCCATGATCCGGTGGCATACCGCTTCCTCTGCGGTCATTGTATTCAAGATGAAACCGATGAAGATGCGTTGGATTACAATATCATTGGTGTCTGGCTTGTCTGTCATAGAAAATATCGTGACTGGTCAACCGAGAAATCCTATGATCTGGCATGGATACTGGAATTTATGCAGGCGTATCACATGACGATTCCACGGTACATCAAAAGAACAAAGTTCTACCGGAAAAAGATGAAGCTATTGCTGAGTTCTCTTGTAAGAGATAAAGACCAATCACAGGAAAAAGGACAATGATATGGCAGAATTGAACTTGAAACAAATTATAGACCGCCTGAATGCGGAATTTACCGGAGAGACCCGGAAACTGGTTTTCTGGTACGATGATAAGGCAGAATTTGCCGAGGATATGGAGACAGTTGAGCTTCAGAATGCGAAGATCTACCATCTCCAGCCGGATAACCAGTTCTATACAAAGTATTTTCTGGAGCGTGTGGATAAGACCACGAATTATCTGATCTATGCACCGTTTCCGAAGCCGGATGTAAGGGACAACCATCTGGAAGACACAATGCTGTATTCCAGACGGTTCTTTGCTGACCGTGCCTCCCTGCTGTCGGTTGACCTGGGTATTGAGGAAAAGTACAAGCCGGTTATTGAGAAGCACATCAAGTTTTTTCGCCAACAAAGAGCGCACCCAACGCTTCTATGATCTGGAAATCGAAAACTTCAATGAAGAAAAAATATCCTTGTCGGTCTGCTCAGTGCAGTCTGCAAGGCGCGTACCTGCTCTTTTGAAGAGGTCGTGCGCATCGTGTTGACGGATGGCGAGCTGGTGGACAATGCTTTCTTGCAGGAGTTTGAAAAATACGATCTGCTGTCTGCATTCTGGCAGCTCTGTGAGCAGCATTTCGGATACACCGATACAAAACCGAGTTTGGATCGGCTGCTGGTAACGTTGTTCGTTACTTATACTGGTCGATATGTGCAGGCAGAGCTTCCGGCAGCATGGAAGAGCTTTGTCTCCTACAAGTCCGGTAATATCATCGCGTTTCTCGATAGCCTGATGAACAGCGTCCTGTACCGGGATAAATACGACGCTTTGTCGGCACATGTTGCCAAAGGGCTGAATGTTTTTTCGGCATTTGCAGGGGAATGCGAGTGGACGATTTGGTGGAGTGCGACACTTTCCTTGCCGTGGATCAGGTGTTGGTAAAGTGGCTCATTGGCAGACTTGTTTCGGAAGATATCGGTGCAATCGTAAACGGATTTATCATTCCGGAACTCTGTGAAAAACGGGCTAAAATGCACTTTGGCAGAAAGACCGGGAAGACATATCAGTTGCTTTCCAGTGCATACAGCATGGTGAAGGAAGCAGATTACCATGCCGCAGATGGCTTAAAGCCAATTATCGACCGATATCTTGCTGCGGATTACAATATGGATCAGCAGTATCGAAAATTCTACTATTATTACGACCAGCTGGAGAGCACGGAAAGCTTTGAGCAGCTTCGGGAACTGGTGGAAAATATCTACACGAACGAATATCTGGCTTGCCTGCTCCCTGCCTGGAATGCTGGAATCCAGCAGGATACCGCATTTTCGGTAATTCCGTTGCAGCGGGATTTTTACAATGCCAATCTGCGATATACCAAAGAACGCACCGTGGTCATCATTTCGGATGCCATGCGTTACGAGGTCGGACAGGAGTTGTTTGCCAGAATGCAGGATGACCCGAAATGCACGGCAAAACTTTCTGTACAGTTGAGTGTTCTTCCGTCTTATACGAGGCTCGGTATGGCAGCACTTTTGCCACATAAGACACTGGAAATGACGGATGATTTTCAGGTACTGGCAGATGGTATCCTTTGCGATAATCTGGCAGGTCGGCAGCAGGTGCTGCAAAGCTATAACCCGGATAGTGTCTGTGTACAGTTCGATGATATCAAAAATTTGAAAGTGGCAGAGCTGCGAGATGTGCTGACAAAACGACAGATTATCTATGTATATCATAATCAGATCGACGCGCGTGGAGACAAGGCAAATACCGAGGATGAGGTGTTTCATGCGTGTGAGGAGGCAGTTCAGGAAATCATGGACTTGATTCATCGAATCTCTGTCAGCGGCAATACCTATCATTTTATCGTTACTGCCGATCATGGCTTTATTTATAAGCGTGATAAGCTGACAGAAAGTGACAAAATCTCCGGGAAAAGTGCGGACAAAGCATTTGTCAATCGCAGATTTATTGTGTCCAAGGCGGCACTGGAAGATGACGGCATCGACCATATGAGCATGGGACGCGTTCTGGGGAATGAGGACAGCAAGGTGGTGTCCTATCCAGTCAGCAGCAATGTCTTTAAGGTGGCCGGAGGCGGTGCTAACTATGTGCATGGCGGTTCCTCACCGCAGGAAATGCTGGTGCCGGTGCTGGAGTTTAAGATGGAGCGCGGTCACATGGAAACAAAGAATGCAGAGATTGCTCTGGTCAGCATCGTCCATAAGATTACGAACCTGATCACTTCCATGGACTTTATCCAGTCGGATGCCGTTAGCGATACTGTAAAAAGCTGCAAAATACCGCATTTTCTTCCTCTCGGAAGACAATGAGAAAATCTCGAACGAAAACAGTTATGTGGCGGACAGTCGCGAGGAAAATGCGCAGAAGCGTATCTTCCGGATGCGGTTCACATTCAAGAATAAGAAATACGACAAGGACAAGCAGTATTACCTTGTGGTTTATGACGAAGAAAGCGGTCTGGAGCAGTGGAGGCAGCCTGTCATCATGGACATTGCCTTTGCAGATGACTTTGGATTCGGATTCTGATACAGAGGAGGCAGGAATTCCGTATGGAAATGATGGATATGGCGGCAGACGATACCCGTGAAGAACTGCGCCGGAAGCTGCGCAGCAACTTTGACGGTCGGATCGTCCGCAAAGACCTGACAAAGAAAATAAAAAAGAAGGAGCGAATGTTCCGGTCTATGTGCTGGAGTTCCTGCTGGGTCAGTATTGTAGTTCAGACGATGAGACAATCATTGAGCAGGGCGTTCAGAATGTGAAACGCATTCTGGCAGATAATTTTGTCCGCCCGGATGAGGCTCAGAAAATTCTCTCCCAGCTGCGCAAGAACGGGAGCCATACCATTTATTGATATGGTGACAGTGCATCTGGATATGAAAAAGGATTGCTTTTTTGCAGAGTTTTCTAACCTTGGCCTCACCAATGTGCCGATTACAGATGAATATCCAGAAAAATTTGATCGCCTGCTCTGCGGCGGTATCTGGTGTATTGTTCAGCTGGATTATGAGTCTGAGGGAGACAGCAGCTTTGGAATCACGGATATAGATGGACAGCCGATTTCCTCTAAACAGAAAAAGCAGAAGGATATCTCTCCCATTAGCATCCATAAGCTGACTCCGATTCAGATGCCCCATATCGACATTGAAGAAGTTCGAGAGGGACGCAAGGCATTTACACAGGAAGAGTGGATGGATGTTATGCTGCGTTCCTGCGGATATGAGCCGGAACAGTTGAACAATCGGGAAAAGTGGCTGCTGCTTGCGCGTATGTTACCGCTGGTGGAGAACAACTTCAATCTCTGTGAACTGGGGCCGCGCAGCACCGGTAAATCTCATATCTATAAAGAAAATCAGCCCAAACAGTATCCTGGTATCCGGTGGTCAGACAACCGTTGCAAATCTGTTTTACAATATGGGGCGCAAAACCGTAGGTTTGGTAGGCTTATGGGACTGCGTTGCCTTTGATGAGGTTGCCGGAATCAAGTTTAAGGACAAAGACGGCATCCAGATTATGAAAGACTATATGGCTTCCGGCTCCTTTGCCCGTGGCAAAGAGGAAAAGGCAGCCTCGGCCTCGATGGTCTTTGTGGGAAATATTAACCAGAGCGTGGATGTGCTGCTAAAAACCTCCAGCCTGTTTGACCCGTTCCCGCCTGAGATGGGAACGGACACCGCCTTCCTTGATCGTCTGCATTGTTACATTCCCGGCTGGGAGATCCCGAAGTTCCGCCCGGAGCATTTCACCAACGACTACGGCTTCATCACGGATTATCTGGCAGAGTTTATCCGAGAACTGCGGAAGGAACAGTATGGTGATGCGTTAGATAAGTATTTCCGCCTTGGAAAAGAACCTGAACCAGCGCGATACGATTGCTGTCCGCAAGATTGTAGGCGGCTATGTGAAATTGCTCTATCCGGATGGAGAATTCACGAAGGAACAGCTTGAAGAAATTCTTGTATTTGCGCTGGAAATGCGCCGCCGCGTCAAGGAGCAGCTGAAAAAGCTGGGTGGAATGGAGTTCTATGATGTGAACTTCAGCTATATCGACCTTGATACCTTTGAAGAAAAATTTGTTTCCGTGCCAGAGCAGGGCGGTGGAAAGCTCATTCCTGATGGTATCTGCAATCCTGGACAGGTATATACCGTAAGTCAGGGTAAGTCCGGTATGATCGGCGTATTCCGCCTTGAAAGCCAGATGCTGCCCGGTAACGGAAAATTTGAGCGCACTGGCCTTGGCAGCGACCGTGACTGCAAGGAATCCACGAATACGGCGTTCAATTTCCTGAAAGCAAACGGAAATCGAATCAGTGGCAGCATCAGCACCACGATGCGGGATTACATCATCAACTATCAGGATTTACAAGGCATTGGCATGACTGGAAAGCTGGCATTGCCTACATTGATTGCACTATGCAGCATCGCTCTTGGACGGCCTACAGTCAGTACACTTGCCGTGCTGGGAGAAATCAGCATCAGCGGCACGATTCTGAAAGTGGACGAGCTTGCCAATAGTTTGCAGGTGTGCCTCGATAGCGGAGCAAAGAAAGTGCTGCTTCCGATTACCAGTGCAGCAGACCTTGGCACTGTGCCGCCGGAGCTGGTGGGGAGTTTTAATCTGATTTTCTACAGCAGTGCGGAAGATGCGGTGTTTAAGGCGTTGGGGGTAGAGTAACAGGTCTCTGAATGAAAGAATGTTTTGAAATCAGGAATGAGGTAGAAAGGAAAGTTCCATGACAAAAGATGAAGTAAAAAAACTCACGATGGACAGTCCGGAATCACTACAGTTTTTAAATAATGCTACAAAATATTATAATTTAATGATGATGTATCGTTGTGCTATTCGGGAAGATACAAACAAAACTTGAGGTTTTGGATGATGAATTTTCAGTTGAGAACAATCGAAATCCTATTTCATTTATAAAGACAAGAATTAAGAAACCCAATAGTATTTATAATAACCTGCAGAAAATGGGACATGATTTTACAACAGAGAATATACAAACATATCTAAATGATGTAGCGGGTGTTCGGATAGTTTGTGCGTTTATTGATGATATTTATATGATATCTGATTTGATTACCCAACAGGATGATATTAAAGTTATTGAAATAAAAGATTATATAAAAAATCCAAAATCGAATGGCTATCGAAGCTATCACATGATTGTTGAGATTCCTGTATTTTTTGCTAAGGGTAAAAACACCTATGCGTGTAGAACTTCAAATACGAACTAATGGGATGGATTTTTGGGCAACGTTGGAACATCAGCTTCGTTATAAAAAAGGCATTGAAGAAATGCCTGGCTATGATGAGATAAGTGAAGAATTACTTCATTCTGCAAGAGCTTGCCATTGAAGCAGATAATGAAATGCAGAGAATAAAAGACAAAATTGGTATGTTCCATGAAATTTAAGCAGAAATTTGATCGAGTAGAAAGGTTGGAATATATATGAAACAAGATACTTTAGAAGGAAAAGCGAAAACAAAAAAAAACGGAGTAAAACGATTGTGTTTTTCCATAGTCTGCATTCTTCTGGAAGTAGTTTTTATTATTACAATTGTAACACGCTTAAATGAATATGCAGAAATCATAAATCTATTTACAAGGATTTTAAGTGGAATTTTAGTTTTGGGATTGTATGCATCAGATAAGACATCTTCCATGAAAATGCCTTGGGTTATATTAATTTTAATTTTCCCAATTATGGGTGTAGGCCTATATTTATTGATTGGTTTGAATGGCGGCACACATAAAATGCGTGAGCGATATGCAGAAATTGATAGCAAATTGTTACCAATGCTTTCCGATAATCAGGAGTGCTTAAACAGAATAAACGAAACGATTCCGAAGGCAGGAAATATTGCAAGTTATATACAAAGAAATTCGCAGTATCCAATCTATCAGAATACGGATATTGTGTATTTTGATGAAGCAGTGAAAGGATTAGAGGCACAGCTTAAGGATTTGGAGAAAGCACAAAAAAGTTTATCTTTATGTAATATCATGCGATAGAAGACGCTGAAGCATGGCATAAGATTCAAGATGTTCTGGAAGAGCGAGTAAAAGCAGGTGTGGAAGTTAGAGTATTCTATGATGATATGGGTTCTATAGGCTTTATTAACACAGATTTTGTGAAAAAAAATGGAGGCAATAGGAATTCATTGCCGTGTATTCAATCCGTTTATGCCAGGTTTAAATCTGTTTTTGAACAACCGTGATCATAGAAAAATAACAGTTATTGATGGAAAAGTCGGATTTACAGGTGGATATAATCTCGCAAATGAATATTTTAATTACACACACCCGTACGGACAGTGGAAAGATACAGGTATTCGTTTAGAGAAGGAGATGCTGTTCAGTCGCTTACAGTGACATTTTTAGAAATGTGGAATGCTGTTAGTGAAAAGCTACGAATGATACTGATTTTAGTAAATACATTATTCATTACGATTATAAAGCACAGCAAACAGGTTTTGTTCAGCCTTATGCAGACAGTCCTATGGATAATGAGCAGGTCGGAGAAGAAGTTTATATCAGTATGATAAATAAGGCCGAAAATTACTGTTGGTTTATGACACCATATCTAATTATAACAGACGAAATGACACATGCGTTATGTCTGGCTGCTAAGCGAGGGGTAGACGTAAGAATTATCACACCAGGTATTCCTGATAAAAAATTCATTTATAATATAACTCGTTCTTTTTATCATGGATTAGTTAAACATGGTGTTCGTGTTTATGAGTGGACTCCTGGTTTCTGTCATGCAAAAATGAGTGTGGCAGATGACTGTATGGCAACTTGTGGAACAATTAATTTGGATTATCGAAGTTTATAATATCACCATTTTGAAAACGGCTGTTTTATGGCAGATTGTCAGGCAGTTGTGGAAATAAAAAATGATCTGATAAGAACGATGGGAGAATGTCGTGATGTGACAGACCAATATCAAACCGGACGAAGTGCATATTTGCGACTGGGACAATTATTTATGAGATTATTTGCTGGATTGCTATAAGAATCTGATGAAACGACCTTTCAAAAAACAGTTGATTTAGAAGTTAACTGTTTTTGAAAGGCCGTTTTTGCTATATCTAACAGTCTGTTGTACAAAGAAGATTTTGCATGGATGAAAAAACAAACCTTGTTGAGGTTAAATTGAGTTTTCCATTGTATTGTATTGCTAATGAATAAGAATAAGAAATAAAAAGGAATCAGGTGATGTACAATGAAAAAGCATAAAATATGTAAAATCCTTCTTGTTATACTGGCAATTTTTTTATGTGTGGCTTTTTTATGAATTGCTCGGAATCTGCGTTGCATATAAAAAAAGCAGC
>VOFJ01002436.1_pt1 | contig 26155 bp, 38 predicted proteins | sample 5384081 | NCBI WGS metagenome assembly VOFJ01 (sample SAMN12384729, study PRJNA508395) | human gut metagenome | isolation source: healthy gut I | host: Homo sapiens | reverse complement strand
ACAGCGGCGGGGTTGAAGGGGTAGCTGCCGTAGCCGCCGAAAAAATCTCCTTGCCGATGAGCACACCGGCAAGCACTGCGGCGATCAGAACATAGATATCCACCGTCACCGGCATCAGCAGGGCAATGACGAGCGCAAAAGCTCTCGTTGGAAAAGTCACTGGCCCTGATACACGCGGCGGCGCAGCAGCGAAACGAGACGGTCGCACAGGTTGCCGGTAGCACCGCAATGCCGCACAGCAGCAGCGGACGCACACCGTACAGGAAGCAGGCCATCCACAGCACCGGCACCGCCATAAAGCAGATATGCTTATAGTAGCGGCCGGTCTTCTGGAGCTGCGCTTCCTGCTCCCGGATCAAAGATTCATCCATAAATGGTTATCCTTTCAAGGGTCAAAGGCTGGCGAGGTGCTGCACCGCTGCAGCAGGGGTCTGCTGCACCGAACACTGCACTGCCCGCCACCAGAATATCAGCACCCGCTTCCACGCACTGGGGCGCGGTGGCATTGTCCACACCGCCGTCCACTTCCAGCAGATAGTGTGCACCGCGCGCTTCGCGCTCTGCCTTGAGCCAGCGCAGCTTGTCCAGTGCCGAGGGCATGAACTTCTGGCCGCCGAAGCCGGGCTCCACGCTCATTACCAGCACCAGGTCCAGCTCGTCCAGATAGGGTGCCAGCGCCTGCGGCTCGGTGCCGGGCTTGATGGTCAGGCCCACCTTGCAGCCCAGCGCCCTGACGGCATCGATGGTGGCCTGAATATCGTCCTCGCACTCCAGATGGAAGTTGTACAGAGTGGCACCGGCTTTGATGAAGGGTTCCGCATACTGCAGCGGGTGGCTGATCATCAGGTGCACATCATAAAAGGCATCCGGCAGGTTTTTGTGCAGGCTCTTGAGCACCGGCACACCAAAGCTGATGTTGGGCACAAAGTGGCCGTCCATCACATCGTAATGCAGCATCTGTGCACCGGCATCCAGCACCATGCGGCAGTCTGCACCCAGTTTGCCAAAATCAGCGGAAAGGATCGAAGGACTTACGATTGCCATATTCTATCTTTACGCTCCGTTATTTTATAGATTCTTATTCCCCATTTGTCCCATTGTTTGTGCCGGTCCACGCCGCTGAAACAGCATGGGCATGGTTTATCTTTTAGTTTACATGAAAACGAGCAAAAAATCAAACCCGCCAATGGCTTTTTCACGGAAATGACGTATTTGGAAAGATCTGTCCATTTGCGAAGTAACTCCCTCAGTCAAAGCCTGACGGCTTTGCCAGCTCCCTCGGAGAGGGAGCCTCTGGCACGCCCGGAAGATTTGCACTTTAACCGGAAGCTTTACCGCCATGCCAAGGGCCCCATCCCAGAGGGGGCTGGCATTGAGCGCAGCGAGATGACTGGGGGAGTTTCATCAGCGGCAAAGTTTCCCCCACGCCAAAACAGCCAGACCGCCCCGGTCCATGGGACAGTCTGGCTGGAAGTTCATTCTACGGGCTTCATGCTTGCCGGGTCCTCCACAACAGGCGCTCCGCCGGCTTCGTCAGGCAGGCGCTTCATGCCGCCGGGGTTCGGTGCCACAGTGGGCAGGGTGAATACGAACCGGCACCACTCGCCCTGCTGGCTCTCCACCCGGATCTGCCCGCCGGGAAAGGTTCACCAGCACCTTGCAGATGTTCAGGCCCAGACCCGCGCCCCGGGCATGCAGGCCGCGGGAGCGGTCCTCCTTGTAGAACCGCTGGAACACGTAGGGCAGCGCTTCCGGGCTGATGCCCTGACCGGAGTTCCAGATGGAGATCTCGGCTTCCGGGCCAAGCTTTTCCACCCCGAAGCGGATGGTGCCGCCCGCAGGCGTGAAACTTGATGGCGTTGTCCAGCAGGTTGTACACCACCTGATGGATCAGGTCCGGATCGGCGTACACCAGCACCTTTTCGTCCATGGTCAGGCCGTCGATGTCGATCATGCCGTCGTTGATGCGCTGCTCTGCCGAGAGCGCCACGCCGGTGATCGTCTCCCAGATGTTGAACATCCGGGCGTTCACCTGATATTCGCCGCTTTCCAGCTTGGAGAGATCCAGCATGTTCTGGATGAGCCGTGCCAGACGGCCCGTTTCCTCGCTGACCAGCTGCAGGTAGTGGTTCTGCATATATCCGGCGGGATGGTGCCGTCCAGCATGCCGTCCACAAACCCCTTGATCGTGGTCATAGGGGTGCGCAGCTCGTGGGCGATGTTGCCCATGAACTGACCGCGGGAGTTGTCGTTCATCTGAATGTTGTCTGCCATGCGGTTGAAGGTGCGGGCAAGGTCTGCTACCTCGCCTTCGCCCTCCACTCCCTCCACACGGACCGAAAGATCTCCGCCGCCAAAGCGCTGGGCGGCGTCCGTCACCTTCTGCAGCGGGTCGGTGAGCTGGCGCATCAGGATCTTGGTCAGGATGCTGGCACACAGCAGCATCACACAGGCCGACAGCAGGAAGTTGGACCAGAACTGCTGCTTGAACTGGGTCAGCTGCTCGCCGGAAGAGCACAGGAACAGGTATCCGCTGGGCTGGCCGTTCTCATTGCGCATTTCGCTGACCGTGATGTAGCTTTTCCCGTCCAGCATGCCGCCCAGCGTGCCGAACCCATGGTAGTAATCTGCATCGGAAGCGTCGATCTTCTCCATCATTTCTTCCGGCACGGTCAGGCACTCCAGCTTGTCCGGGCTGGAGGCGATCATCACCCCGGCCGTCGTTGTCGGTAAAGAACAGATAGGCCTCTGCGCTCTCGCCGATGATCTCCAGCTTGGTGCTCAGTGCGTCCAGCTCATCGCCTTCCGGCAGCTCCGCCTGCTGGACCAGATACTGGGCCGTGCGCTGGGTGACGCCCACCACCTGATCCAATGTTTCGTAGCGGTCCTTGGCGAAGTAGTTCTTGAACAGCACCCATTCCGAACAGCCCATCAGCACGATGCCCAGCACCATCAGGGTGGACACCAGCGAGAAGAACGCCACCGAGATACTTTTTGCGCATTACTGACGCACCTCGAACTTATAGCCCACGCCCCATACGGTCTTCAGCTCCCATTTGTCGGAAGCACCGGCCAGCTTCTCGCGCAGGCGCTTGACATGCACATCAATGGTGCGGCTGTCGCCGTAATACGCAAAGCCCCCACACCTCGTCCAGCAGCTGGTCACGGGTGTAGACGCGGTTCGGATGGGAGGCCAGACAGTTCAGCAGTTCCAGCTCCTTGGGGGGAGCCTCCACCACCTTGCCCTTGACCCGCAGCTCATAGCTGTTCATGTCCAGACGCAGGTTGTCGAACTCGATCACGCCCTCGGTGCTCTCGGCAGCAGCCGTGGTGGTCTGGCAGCGGCGCAGCACCGCCTTGATGCGCGCGATCACTTCCTTGGCATCAAAGGGCTTTACCATGTAATCGTCGGCACCCAGCTCCAAGCCCAGCACCTTATCAAAGGTCTCGCCCTTGGCCGTGAGCATCATCACCGGGGTGTTGCCCGCCTTGCGGATGCGGCGGCAGACTTCCAAACCATCCATCTTGGGCATCATCACATCCAGCAGCACCATATCGGGCTTGACCTGATTGAACTTTTCCAGACCTTCTTCACCATCGTTTGCCACCGTGACCTGATAGCCCTCCTTGGTCAGGTACACAGCCGCAGCAGCTCGCAGATATTGGTATCGTCGTCCACAACGAGGATCTTTTCGTTGGCCATAATGATTTCCTCCCATTTTATCGGATGCCCGCCGGGGCGGACAGAGCAGCAAAGTATTCCACTTCTTATTATACGGAAGAGTTATGACAAAATAAAGAAGGATTTGTATGATTTTTTCACGATTCCGGCCCGGCCTTACTCGATCATCAGCCGGATGATCTCCTCATTGGTCTCCCTTCATGCCGTCCTTGCCCAGACGGCCGATGCCCTTGATGGTGGTCTCGATGTCCTTCATCACGATGCCGTCGCCGCCCTTGAACTCCTGATGACACTTGTACATGTTGTAGCCAAGCAAGGCCGCATCCACCGAGGATGCGATCTTTGCCGCACAGGAGGCCTTGGCGCCGTCGCAGACGATACCGGACACGATGGCCAGCGCATTGACCACCGTGTGGATGGCGGCCTGATAGCCGTCGCCGCACAGATATACGATGCCCGCGCCAGCGCCCGCACCGGCGCTGACTGCGCCGCAGTAGGCGGACAGGGTGCCGATGCCGGTCTTTTCGTGGATGGCCACCAGATTGGAAATGATGAGGGCACGGTAAAGCTTTTCCTTGCCGCTGTGCAGCTCCTTGGCGTATTCAATAAGCGGCACCGAGCAGGTGATGCCCTGGTTGCCGCTGCCGGAGTTGATGACGACCGGCAGCGCGCAGCCGTTCATGCGGGCGTCGGACCCGGCGGCCGCCTTGGCCTTGGCCCGGATAGACACATCGTTGCCGTAAGGTAGAAAGCAGCACCCGGCCGATATTCGCGCCATAGTCGCCCAGAAGGCCCTCCTCTGCAATGGCGTTGTTGTAGCGGATCTGGCGTTCCAGCAGGTCCGCCACATCCTGCAGGTCGGCCGTCTCGGCAAAGTCCCAGATGTCCTTCATGTTCAGCAGGCTGCGGTCGGCCCGGCTGTCCCGCCGGGCCTCCTCGTTCAGCAGCGGCTTTTCGTAGAACACCCGGCCATTCTTTTCGATCAGGCAGATGTTGGTGTGAAAACCCGCAATGCGCACCTTTGCGTAGGGAATCCCCGCTGCGCTCGGTAACGATGATATCGAACACATGCCCCTGCTCGATGTGCTGGATGGAAATGGGCACCGTCTGCAGATAGTCCCGGATGGCAGCCTTCTTGTCCTCGCTGACCTCCGAGATCACTTCCAGCTCCTTGTCTGCCGAGCCGGCAATGATGCCCGCTGCCACAGCGGCTTCCATGCCTTTCAGGTGGCCGGTGTTGGGCACGATAACGGACTTCACGTTCTTAATAATGCTGCCGCTCACCTGCAGCTGCACGCTCTCGGGCAGTGCGCCCAGCACCTCGCGTGCCCGGGCCGCGGCATAAGCCAGTGCAATGGGCTCTGTGCAGCCCATTGCCGGGATGAGCTCCTCTTTTAATATTTCTACATACGCCTGATAGCGCGGATCACTGCGTTCCATGACGGTTCCCTGCCTTTCCTGTCGATTCGATATTTACCAACAGGAATAGTATACTATAGAACCCGCGCAATGTAAAACAAATTCTTCCCCGCCCGCAGGGCCGGCTATTGCAAAGCGCAAACCGCAGAAGTAGAATAGGAGCATCCAAACCGATAAATCCATGGAGGGACTCCCAATGATCGAAAAAGAAGTACAGGAGCTGCTGTCCTTCATTGACGGCAATCCTACCGCATACCACACCACTGCATCCGTCCGGAACATCCTGCTGAAGGAGGGCTTTTCCGAGCTGCTGGAGAGCCGCCGGTGGCAGCTGGAACCCGGCAGGAGCTATTTTGTCTGCCGCAACGGTTCCAGCATCATCGCCTTCCGCATGGGCGACCAGCTGGAAAATTACAGCTTCAACGTTGCCGCCGCCCATACGGATTCTCCCTGCTTCCGCATCAAGGAGAACGCCGAGATCCACATGGGGCAGAACTACACCAAGCTGAACACCGAGGGCTACGGCGGCATGATCTGCTCGCCACATGGATGGACAGGCCGCTGTCGGTGGCGGGCCGTGTGCTGGTGCAGGAGAACGGCGCTATCGTATCCCGTCTGGTGGCACTGGACCGCGACCTGCTGATGATCCCCAGCGTGGCCATCCACATGAACCGCGAGGTCAACGATAAGGCTTCCTTCAACAAGCAGGTGGATATGCTGCCCGTGCTGGGCGGTGCCTGCGAGGAGGGCGCGCTGAAAAAGCTGATCGCAGAGGAGCTGAAGGTGTCCGAGGAGCAGATCCTTGGAAGCGATTTGTTCCTCTATGTGCGGGAAAAAAGGCCACCGTCTGGGGCTGCAACGAGGAGTTCATCTCCTCCGGCCGTCTGGACGACCAGCAGTGTGTGTTCGGCATCCTGAAAGGTCTGCTGACCGCCAAGAACGCCCGCTCCATCGGCGTGGCAGCCTTCTTTGATAACGAGGAAGTGGGCTCCGGCACCAAGCAGGGCGCAGCTTCCACCTTCCTGTACGATGTTCTGCACCGCATTGCCCAGAGCCTCTGCCCCGGCGATGAGGACTTCCACCGTGCGGTGGCCTCCAGCTTCATGTTCAGCGCCGACAACGCCCACGCCGTGCACCCCAACCACCCGGAATACACCGATGTGAACAACTGCACCTACATGAACAAGGGTGTGGTCATCAAGACCCACGCAGGTCAGAAGTACACCAGCGATGGCATGAGTGTTGCCGCCGCCCGGGAGCTGGCTGCCCGCGCCGGTGTGCCGCTGCAGTACTTTGCAAACCGCTCCGATAAGGTCGGCGGCAGCACTCTGGGCAACCTTGCCATGGCACAGGTATCCATGAACTGCGTGGACATCGGCCTGCCCCAGCTCGCGATGCACTCCTGCTACGAGACCGCCGGTGCCCGGGACATCGTTTCTCTCATCCGGCTGATGGAGGAATTCTACGCCAGCCACTTTGAGGAGACCGCTTTCGGCACCCTTGCCATCAGAAAGTAAGGCCCGTACAACCTGAATCATAAGGACTGCCCGTGGAAAAGCAGCACTGCTTTTCCACGGGCGGCTTTTCGTTTCCACTTAAGTGAGTATTGAGAAAAAACGTCCATTGTGCTACAATTATCCTGTTATAATATCGCTTTTTACCGCAGCGTAAAATCTTTTTCGCAAGGAGTATAATAAAATGAAATTAGGTATCGTCGGCCTGCCGAACGTCGGCAAGTCCACTCTGTTCAATGCCATCACCTCCACCAAGAACGCAGAAGCCGCAAACTATCCCTTCTGCACCATCGAGCCGAACAGCGGCATCGTGGCCGTGCCGGACAAGCGTCTGGACAAGCTGGCCGAGATCTGGCAGACCAATAAAAAGACCCCTGCCATCGTGGAATTCGTGGATATCGCGGGCCTTGTGAAGGGTGCCAGCCAGGGTGCGGGCCTGGGCAACAAGTTCCTGGGCCACATCCGCGAATGCGACGCCATCGTGCATGTAGTGCGCTGCTTTGACGATGACAACATCATCCATGTGGTGGTGGAGGATGTTTCCAAGGCTGAGGCCGTGGACCCCATTGCCGACATCGACGCCATCGACTACGAGCTGATCCTGTCCGACCTTGAGGTGGTGCAGAACCGCGCAGGCCGCATGGCCAAGGCCGCCAAGAGCGGCAACAACAAGGGTGCCGCCGCCGAGGCCGCCTGGCTGCAGCAGTTGGCCGATCACCTGAGCGCAGGCAAGCCCGCCCGCAGCTTCGATTTTGACGAGGACGACGCCGAGCAGCAGGCTGTGCTGCATGAAATGGGCCTGCTGAGCGCAAAGCCGGTGCTGTACGCCTGCAACGTGGGCGAGGACGACCTGATGGAGGGCATCGAAAACAACAAGTATGTCCCGCTGGTGGCCGCACGCGCCAAGGAAGAGGGCGCACGCTACATTCCCATCTGCGCCAAGACCGAGGAGGATATCGCCGACTACTCTCCCGAGGAAAAAAGAAGGCTTTTCTGGCTGAAATGGGCATTGAAGCCAGTGGTCTGGACACAAACCTCATCACTGCCAGCTATGATCTGCTGGGCCTGATCTCCTTCCTGACCGACGGCAAGAAGGAGTGCCGCGCATGGACCATCCGCAAGGGCACCAAGGCACCGCAGGCTGCCGGCAAGATCCACAGCGATTTCGAGCGCGGCTTCATCCGTGCCAGCGTCATTGGCTACAGCGATCTGGAAGCCAACAACTTCGATTATGCCGCCGTCAAGGCCAAGGGTCTGCAGCGCACCGAGGGCAAGGAGTACGTTGTCAACGATGGTGATGTGATCGAGTTCCTGTTCAACGTTTGATTTTCGGCAAAGATGCCGGGCTTCCGGTTTCGCCCATTCCGGGAAAAGGCCTAAGCTCCAAAAAGCCCCACGCAGGCTTTTGACTGAGAGCGTTTGTTCCCCAGCCTTCAAAATCAAAAAAAAGTCTTTCCGCTATATATGGCCAAAGCGCACGCGTCGGCCATTTAAAAAAAAATCGTAAAAGAAGGTTTCCTATGATTTTTCGGTATTATGGGCGCAATGCCCGATGAAGTCGATCAGCTGTGTGCAAAGCTGGAAAACGTCACCGTGGAGCCCTACGGCGGCGTGGATTACCACAAGGGCACGCTGGCCGGCAAACAGGTGGTGGTGTGCTGTGCCGGCATGGGCAAGGCCAATGCTGCCGCCACCACGCAGGTACTCATCACAAAATTCGGCGCGGAGAAGATCATCTTTCCGGCATCGCAGGCAATATGACCTCGAAGATCGGCATTGGTGATGTGGTCATCGGCAAGACCGTGCTGTACCATGACGCACAGCTGGATATGATCTGCCAGAACCCGCCGTTTCTCAAGGAATACACCGGCGACCCGGAGCTGATCGCTGCCGCCGAAAAGGCCTGCGCCGAAGCCGGTGTCAAGGCACTGGTGGGCAAGATCGCCACCGGCGACCTGTTTGTGGGCGACAGTGCAACCAAGGCTGCCATTGAGGCCAAGTGCGCCCCCGACTGCGTGGAGATGGAGGGCGCGGCTGTGAGCCAGATCGCCGCCAAGAACGGTGTGCCCTGCGTCATCCTGCGCGCCATGAGCGACAACGCTGACGAGGACGGCCACGAAGTGCTGGTGGTGAAAAAGTTCAGCATTGCGGAATATGTAGCCACCGCCACCAAGATCGTGGCAGCAATGGTGGAAGCACTGTAAAAAAGAACCCTCTCAGTCAATGCTTCGCATTGCCAGCTCCCCCGAAAGGGGGAGCTTTTTGACATTCCGGAAAAGTTTTCCGTTTTGCGGCTCGCCCTTCGGGAGAGCTGGCGAACAACAAGTGAGCCTGAGAGGGTTTCTTTTTTACAAGAACTGTTCCAGCTTTACCCGGCTATCCTCCTGAAACTCCTGCAGCCTTTGGGCAAGGCGCTTTGCGCCGGGCGCGGCATTGGGGTAATCCTTCTGGGCCTTTACGCAGTCCACCACCCCAATGCCGCTGCCCTGTGTCAGCATCTCGGCCAGGTTGCGGGTGGACTTGTCGGTGAGGGTCTTCATACTGATGCCCATCTTCGTGTTGAATTTTGCCATGGCGCTCTGGCCCTGCGCGGTGCCGCCGCAGGCCTCGATGGCGGTGTGCGCTTCCTGATTGAGCTGGCGGTAGATATTGCGCTGGCGCAGCAGCTCGGCCTTGAACTGCACATCGTCGGTCATCGGCACGATCTGTTCCAAGGTGTTCTTGCCCATCTCGGTATTCTGCACCACGGCTTCCAGCAGGTTCAGGTTGTCGTTTTTCTGGTTTTCCATACAAAAAAATCCCCCTTCTGGCCTTAGTCTGCGCCAAAAGGGGGATTTTATACACTGGTTTTATTCTGCACGCATCTGATCGCCGCCGGCGTTCTGTGCCTCCCCAGGCGTGCATCGCACAACTCGTACAGTGCCTGCCAGTTCTTTGCAGAGACATCCTCCAGCCCGGCTGCGCCGCAGCTCAAGGTAAAGGGCACCCGGCGCATCATGCCGGTGGTGGTGATGCATTCCCGGGGCATCTGCTGATACAGGTTCTGCATCTCCTCTGCCAGCTGCTTGCCGTCGGCATCCAGACAGCCCACCGCAAAGATGCTGCCGGTCAGGCGGCAGACCACGCGGGCCGCAGGGGTATCAAAGCTCTTTTTCCACTGGTTGCCCACAAAGCAGTGCAGCTGATCCATCACAGGCTGGCCGTAGGTGTCTCGCAGCTTCTGGCCGTTGTCGATGCTCACCAGTGCCACAGCCGCTTTGCGGCCCTGCGCTGCACACTGTTCCAGCTTTTGGGCAAACACCGTTTCCAGATAGCGGCGGTTGTACACGCCGGTAAGGAAATCGTGGCTCATATCCTCGCGGCACAGTTCCCGCTCCCGGGGCGTCATGCGCTCTTCCGGCAGCACATTACCTGCCAGCGGTGCGCACATTTCCAGCTCCCAGCATTTGCCGTCCGCTTCCACTCTGCGGTGCAGCACACAGTCCACACGGCCATTGCGCAGCTCGTAGTCCCACCCGCAGGCCATCGTCCTGCCAGCCGTCACAACGCGGCGCTTCGGTCAGGGTCACTGCCTCAAATACGGCCTGCGCTGAGCGCGCAAGTTCCCGCAGATCCTGCTCGGTACATTCTTTCTTCATGTGATTTTTCCCCATCATCTGCGCACGCGGCGCTCCCGTATCCCGCGTGCAGTCACCTGTTCCCCATATGTTCAGGAACCATCTGCCGCATTATGCATCCCGCGCCCGCCCTGTTTCCGGGAATCCCGGGAACGCATCAGGTAAAGAAAAATGGCATAATGCCGCTTTAGCAACATTATACCATTCAGCTTCCGATTTTACCAGCAAAACGCACAATTTTCTGCCGGAGTTTTTATATTTTCGTCAAATTGCTAAGCTCCCGCCGCTCTGTGCCTTCTGTTTATACGCGGCAGTACACACTGCACTCGTCGTGGATGGTCTTGGCCAGTGCCTTGGCGGCAAAGCCGTCAGCGGCGCGCCATGCCCAGTTTCCGCCCAGCTTGCCGGGGGTATTCAGGTGTGCTTCCGCACCCAGACCCAGCCAGTCGTACATGGGGATGATAGCACGGTCAGCCACCGACCCCAGCGCTGCGCGCAGCAGAGCGATGCGGATATCATCGGTCCGGATGGCCGCCAGCTCCTTTACGGTGGGCTTTACGCCGGTCAGATGCAGATAAGCGGCAGCGGCAGCCTTTTCCTTTTCGGAAGCGCCGTTCTCCCACCAGTCGGCCAGGGTGGTGTTATCGTGGGTGCCGGGATACACTACGCTGTTCTTGATGTAGTTGTGGGGCAGATACTCGTTGTCCCCACCGCTGAAAGGCGAACTGCAGCACCTTCATGCCCGGGAAAGTGCTGTCGGCCAGCAGCTTTCGCACGCTGGGGAACAGTTCACCCAAGTCCTCGGCAATGATGGGCAGCTTGCCAAGGGCAGCTTCCAGCGCATCGAACAGCTCCATGCCGGGGCCGTTCTCCCACTTGCCGGTGCGGGGCGGTGGTGCTGTCCGCCGGGATGGCCCAATAGGTATCGAAGCCGCGGAAGTGGTCGATGCGCAGCAGGTCGTAGATGCCCAGTGCGTGGCGCACCCGGCGCACCCACCACGCGTAGCCGGTCTTTTTGTGGTATTCCCAGTTGTACAGCGGGTTGCCCCACAGCTGACCGTCGGCAGAGAAGTAATCCGGCGGGCAGCCGGCCACGCGGGCAAAGCCGCCGTGCGCGTCCAGCTCAAACAGCGCGCCGCCCACCCATGCATCCACCGAGTCGGCAGAGACGTAGATGGGGATATCGCCCAGGATCTGCACGTCCTTTTTGTTGGCGTAGGCCTTCACCGCCTGCCACTGAGCCGCAAACTTGTACTGCACGAACTTCCAAAAGCCGATCTCCTCCTCGTTTTCGGCGGCAAAGTCAGCAAGGGCCTTTTTGTCGCGCAGGCGGTAGGGCTTGTCCCACTCCACCCAGTTCTTCATGCCGTTGGCTGCTTTCAGGGCCATGTACAGGGCATAGTCGTCCAGCCACTCCTCATTGGCAAGGGTAAAGGCATAATAATCATCCGGGAAGTAATAGCTGCAGCCGTGCAGCCCAGCGCACTGCTTGCGCCATACGGCGTAGGCGGTGCGCAGGACCTTAAAGCGGCTCACGTACAAAGGGTGCCGTAGTCCACCTCTTTGGGGTCTGCGCCCCATTTTTCAGCCTTGAGCTGGGCGGCGGTGAGCAGCCCTTCTTCCTTCAAAGGGTGTCGAGGTCGATGAAAATAGGGGTTGCCCGCAAAGGCCGAGCAGCTCTGATAGGGGCTGTCGCCGTATCCGGTGGGGCTGAGCGGCAGGATCTGCCAGATCTTCTGGCCCGCTTGTGCCAGAAAATCCACGAAACTCGAATGCTTCCTTGCCAAAACAGCCGATACCGTAAGGGCCGGGCAGGCTGGACACCGGCATCAGGATTCCACTTTCACGCATGCTATTACCTTCCTCATTTTTAACATTTTATGGGAATGTCGTTGTTTCTTATCATAACATATCCGCAGACTATTTTCCACAGGCAAAAAAACGTGGTATACTTATTTTTACACTGGGTGCGTATCCCTTTTTTCGATAACCGTCCTTGCCCTCTCCGTCACGGCTTGCGCGGGAGCGCCTGCGAGAGGGCGAGGACGCTCCATCTGCTGACGCAGACCGCTCGCCGCTTAAAAAGCAGCGGCTGTTTCCCTTTACGACCCCGCTCAAACGCATGAAACCGGCAGATGCAGTAAAATGGGATTCAGGAAAGTCCGCAGACTTTCCTGAATCCCGAAATAAATAAAAAATAAATTTTCCGCTGAATATGGCCAGAGCCTGCGGCGGCCATTTTAAATCGTCAAACTGCACCCTGAACAGGAGGTACCCGCGCCATGCAGCGCACAGAAAAATACTTTGAACAGGACGCTTTCCGCACCCAGTGCGAGAGCACCATCCTTGCCGCAGAGCCGGACGAAAAAGACCGGCGGCGGGCGCATTGCGCTGGGTACGGCACGGTGTTCTACCCGGAGGGCGGCGGTCAGCCTGCCGACCGGGGCACCTTGACTCTGCCGGACGGTGCCCACGCTGAATGTGACCGATGTGCACGAGCGCGACGGCATCCTCTGGCACAGCGTGGACGCTCTGCCGGAAAGCGCTGTTCCCGGCACTGCCGTTTCCGGCTGCATCGACTGGGAATGGCGGTTTGACAAAATGCAGCAGCACACCGGTGAGCACATTCTCTCCGGCATCCTGCACCAGATGTTCGGGGCCGAGAATGTGGGCTTCCACATCGGGGCCGAGGCTGTGCGCATGGACACCAGCGTGCCCATCTCTGCCGAGGGCCTGCACGCCGCCGAGCTGGAGGCCAACCGCATCGTGTGGCAGGATGTGCCGGTGCTGGTCAGCTACCCCACCCGGGAGGAGCTTGCCGCCCTTGTCTACCGCTCCAAAAAGGAGATCGAAGGGCAGGTGCGCATCGTGACCATTCCCGGTGCGGACGTCTGCGCCTGCTGCGGCACCCACACCCGCACCACCGGACAGGTGGGACAGATCAAAATTCTGGCCAGTGAGAACTACAAGGGCGGCGTGCGGCTGAGCGTGGTGTGCGGAGCCAGCGGGCTGCTTGCTGCACAGGCTATGCGCCAGCGGCAGGCAGAGATCGGGGCGCTGCTCTCGGCCAAGGCTGACCAGACCGCTGTGGCGGTGCATCGCGTCTACGACGAGTATACTACGCTCAAGTTTACACACTTTGGCGTATGTTCTCAGCTGTTTGATGCACTTGCCCAGCTGGCAGGCCCCGGTGAGGACGCCATCCGCACAGTGCCCGGCCTTGACCCGGACGGCCTGCACCGGCTGGCAGTGCGCCTGACCGAAGCCACCACCGGTCTCTGCGCCGCTCTGACGCCCAGCGAGAAGGGTACCGGCTACTGCATCGCGCAGGCCGGCGGCGACGTCCGCGCCCTGACCAAAGCCCTCAACGCCGCCCTGAACGGACGCGGCGGCGGCAAGCCCGGCATCTGTCAGGGCAGCTGCGCCGCTGCACCGGAACAGGTGGAGGAATTTTTGCGGAGCAAAACCGGTAAGCATCCTCGCCCTCTCAGGCGCTGACGCGCCAGATCGTTCCCCTTTTTGGCTTCGCCATTTTCCCCCGACCGGGGGAAGATGTCACGCAAGTGACAAAAAGGGGAGCAAGGTGGATTTGCGAAGCAAAGACGGAGAGGGCAAGCCACGTTAAATTTAAGGAGAACAACAAACTATGAGAATGCGTTTCAAACCCTATGCCCACGACGAGCTGATGGCAGCCGACTTCCATGTGCACGAGCCGCTGATCTGGGGCGGCAAGGTGGCACGCCCAGTATGCCCGCCCGGAGCAGCCCTTTGTGCTGGAACTGGGCTGCGGCAAGGGCGGCTTCATCTCCCAGTTGGCCTGCGCCCACCCGGAAAACAACTATCTGGGCATCGATATCACCGATAAGGTGCTCATCCTCGCCAAGCGCAAGATCGAAGCCGCCTATCAGGCTGCAGGCCGCCCCATCGACAACGTGAAGATCATGAGCACCGACATCGAGCGCATCAAGGGGGTCATTACCGCCGAGGATACGGTCAGCCGCATCTACATCAACTTCTGCAACCCGTGGAGCAAGAACGGCTCTTCCCACAAGCACCGCCTCACCTACCCGCGCCAGCTCATCAACTACCGTGAGTTCCTCAAGGACGGCGGCGAGATCTACTTCAAGACCGACGACGATGATCTGTTCCGCGACAGTCTGGAATACTTCCCCGCTTCCGGCTACGACATCGAGTGGATGACCTTTGACCTCCACGAGAACGAGCCGGAGTGGAACATCCGCACCGAGCACGAGGGGATGTTCACCGAGATGGGCATTAAGATCAAGGCCCTCATCGCCCGCAAGAACCCGGACCCCGCCAGCGGGACCTGGATCGAGCCGAAGATCCTCAAGCGTCAGGCCCGCGAAGCGGCCGAGGCCGAAGCTCGGGCTGCACAGGAAGGCGAAGGCAATGAATGACCCCTGCGAGATCTGCCTGAACAATGTGCAGGACGAATATGGCAGCTGGTACTGCGCTGAGGGCGGCGCACTGGACGAGGACGAGATGGCCCGCTATCTTTCCCGCAGCACAGCTGCCTGCCCTTACTTTGAGCCGGGCGATGAATACAAGATCGTACAAAAGCAGAACTGACCTGCGCAGCAGCATAATTCTCACAGGAGGTGTTTTATGCTCAACTTTCTCATGACCACCACAGTGTGCGGCTTTTCGCTGTACCATGTGCTGGCCTTCTTCCTCATTTATTCCTGCACCGGCTGGTGTCTGGAGGTCATCTTTGCCGCCGCCACCACCGGTCAGCTGGTGAACCGCGGCTTTCTCAACGGCCCGGTGTGCCCCATTTACGGCTTCGGCATGATCATCGTGCTGTTCGCCCTGACCCCTCTGCAGGACAGCGTCCTGCTGCTGTACATCGGCGGCGTCATCCTGCCCAGTGCGCTGGAGCTGGTGGGCGGCTGGGCACTGTATAAGCTCTATCACACCCGCTGGTGGGACTACAGCGACTTTCCCTTCAACATCGGCGGCTATATCTGCCTGCAATTCAGCCTGCTGTGGGGCGTGGGCACGCTGGTGGTCATGCGCATCGTCCACCCGGTCGTCGCCGGTCTTGTGGGCATGGTCCCGCCCTTTATCGGCGTTGTCGTCATGTGCGTGCTCTATGCAGTCTACGCGGCAGACGTGGTCGTCACGGCCTTTGCCGCCTCCGGTCTGGCCCAGACACTGGACGCCATGGAACAGCTGGCCGACAGCATCCATGCCGTCAGCGACGCCATGACCCAGCTGCTGGGCACCACCGCCCTGAACGCCGACCAGAAGCTGGACGAGCAGCGCCTGCAGTTCAAGCTTGCTGCCGCCGAGGCCCGCGAAGCCGCCCCGGAAAAGCGTGCCCTGCGTGAAACGCTGGCCGCCGTCCGCGCCAAGACCGATGAGGCCCGCGAGGCCGCAAAGCATGCTTCCGAGATTGCCAAGCTCAACACCGCCGAAGCCGCCAAAGCCGCACAGCTGGCCGCCAAGGGCACGGTGGAGCGCGCTGCCGAGCTGCTGCGTCTGGAACAGCTGGCCGAGGAGCTGCAGGCCCGCAGCGACGAAATGCAGGCCCAGCTGCTGCGCACCCCCGCATCGTGGGCCCGCGCCGCATGCTGCGCGCTTTCCCCGGCCTGAAGCACGGCGTGAAAAAGACCACACTCAAGGCCCTGCGCCTTGGTCTTGCCCGCCGGGAAAGCCCCAAAGAAGAACCGAAGAACGACGGCTCCGACACCCGCAGGGACGCCTGAGACCGCCGCCCAAAAAGACCGCTGCATCCCGTGCAGCGGTCTTTTTATGCCCTGTCTTCCGGACCCGACCGGCGTTCCGTTTTTTTGTTATAAAGTTTTAAATATCTATTTCCAAAGGTTTAAAATCGTGTTATACTGTTCTGCAGAATGACATATTTTGTCGAAATTTTTGAAACGTCTAACAGCGAGGGGTTTATCATGTCCGAAGAACTAAAGTTGAATGAAAATGTCGGCGCACCGCAGCCCGATGCGCTTGCACGGATCGCTCGCAAAGACGACTTCCTGCAGCAGCTGCAGGAGTTTCTGGCACAGCACAAGGGCGAGAACTGGTGTGTTGCCGCCATCGATCTCGAGCATTTTAAACTGTATACCGAGCTGTACGGTGCTCCGCAGGCGCGCAACCTGATGCTGTCCCTTGCCGCCCTTCTGTTGGAGCACAGCAAGGTGACCGGTTCTCCGGTGGGCTACTTTGGCAGTGACGATTTTGTGCTCTGCCTGCCGGATGACAAGCGAGCAGCAGCTGGCCATCATCAGCCAGCTGCAGACCTGCGTGAACAGCCACAGGCAGGACGTTACCTCCTTCCTGTCTTTTGGTGTGTGCCCTGTGGCCGAGCATCCGGACGCAGACGCACAGACCCTGTGCAGCTATGCGCAGATCGCGTCGGTAGACCCCTGGCCCGGCCGTGGGCGGTGTGCACCGCTTTACGCCGACCATGCTCAGCCGGATCAAGGAGCAGCGCCAGCTGCTGAGCGAGCTGGAACACGGCCTGAAAAATCACGAGTTCTGTTTCTTTCTGCAGCCCAAGTGCAACAGCATGACCCGCGCCATCGTGGGCATGGAAGCACTGGTGCGCTGGAACCACCCCACCCGCGGCTGCGTGCCCCGTCTGAGTTCATGCCCCTGCTGGAAAGCACCGGCCTTGATCTCCCAGCTGGACCAGTACATCTGGGAATCCGTCTGCAAGACCCTGCACAAGTGGCAGGAAAGCGACAGCAATCTTGTGCCGGTATCCGTGAACGTTTCTGTGGTGGATATCGTCAATCTGGATGTGCCGCAGATCTTCTCCGACCTTGTGGAAAAATATCAGCTTGAACCCAAGCTCCTGCTGGCTGAGATCACCGAGACCATGCTGGCCGAAAACGCTTCTCTGGTGGAAAACGCCATTCAGGGCCTGCACCGCAAAGGGCTTCTCTGTGATGATGGACGACTTCGGCAGCGGCTATTCTTCGCTGAACATGCTCAAGGACACCAATGTGGACGCCATCAAGCTGGACATGAAGCTCATCGACATGAACCAGCAGAACCGCAGCAAGGGCGTGCAGATTGTGGAATCGGTGGTGGATATGGCCCACCGCCTGAACCTGCCCATTATCGCCGAGGGCGTGGAAACGCCGGAGCAGGTCTCCATGCTGCAGGCCGCCGACTGCCTGTATACGCAGGGCTATTATTTCTACAAGCCCATGCCGGTGGAGAACGCCGAGGCCCTGCTGGCCCAGCCCAACAGCGAGGATTACTGGGATATACGCCGCGACCTGCTGCGCCGTGACCGCCGGGCCCCGTCTCCGACAGTGAGCAGACCGCACTGGCACTGCAGGCCTACCAGATCTTTGCGGATAATGTGCTGGAGCTTTCCCTGCTGAATCTTTCCACCGGCGAATACCGGGTCATCAAGCGGGATCCGCGCCTGCCCGGTGCGGGTTCGGACGCCGAGGAGGACTTTGCCGCTTACTGTGAGCGCATGGTGACGAACAAAGGTGATCCACCCGGACGACGCGGAGATGTTCACCGACCAGACCGATCTGGAGGCCCTGCGCTCCGCTGTTTTCAGCACCCAGCAGCCGGAGGCCTACCGCTTCCGCAAAAAACGTGTCCGGCCAGTTCGTGTGGATCACCATGGAGTTCCTGCCCTGCCGCAACTGCTGCGCCCAGAACCCCTGGGCCACCGTGGTGGTGCGTGAGGATGCACAGGCCGACCAGCTCAGCGAGGAGCTGGACTTTTCCTACAGCCACGACACCCCGACCGGCCTGCTGAACCGCAGCCTCTTTGAGACCGATCTGCGGACGCTGCAGTCCAGCGAATACGACTCCATGGTGTGCACCTACATCGACGTGGTGGGCCTGCACGAGATCAACAACCATCTGGGCCACCGCAGCGGTGACTCCATGCTCTGCTTCATTGCCAATGCGATCCGCAAGTTCTTTGCTTCCAGCCGCATCTACCGCGTGGGCGGTGACGAATTTGTGATCCTCACCCCGAACCAGCCCCCCTACAGTGTGTGGGTGGCTGTGGACAAGATGCGTGCTTTCCTGCGCGAGAAGGACTGCGAGATCTCGGTGGGCATCCAGAACACCAATGACCTGCACCGGCTGGACGACGCCATAAATCAGGCCGAAGCTGCCATGCGGCAGGACAAGCAGGCCTATTACGCCCGCAACGGTCAGGAGCGCCAGCTGCGCGGCCTGAACGAGAAGCTGGAGCGGACCCTGACCGAAAAGCGGGATGCCGAGCACTTCCTGCGGGTCCTTGCCCCCAAGTTCAAGAGCGTGTTCGTTGTGGACCTGAAGACCGACCGTATGCGCGGCGTGATCGTCCCGGACTATTTCCAGAAAATTCTGGACACCTCCGGCGGCTCTTTCCTCGCCGTTCTGCAGCAGTACCGTGATACGCAGGTGCAGCCCGCCTACCGCGAGAGTCTGGCGGACCTTGCTGGACTACAACTATATCCGCAGCAAGGTCCTGACCGGCGACATCGTGGAGCACACCTATAAAAAGACCGACGGCACCACCTTCCGCGTCAAGGTAACGCCCTACTCCAAGAGCGGCTCTCATATTGATGAAACGCTCTGGATCTTCTCGGATGAAGGGGCATCCCTTACCCCCCAGACGAAATAAGTGATTAAACGTTAAAAAAATCGGAAACGACCGTGGTCGTTTCCGATTTTTGTTTTTACAGAAAAGTTGTGCCGGGTGCCCAGAGCCAAGCGGAGGGCATTTTAAATGGTCAGGCCCACAGATTTTCCGGGTACTGGCCCTCTGCCGTTTTGCGGGCGATGGCTTCCACCACCAGCGGCTTGTCCTCGCGATAGGTGACACCATACCATTTATCGGTGCTGCGCAGCACCTGGATCTTCGCTTTGCCCTCTTCGATGAGCTCTGTGACGACCAGCGGCAGGTAATACTCGCACTTGAGCGGGTTTTGGGGCAGATTCTCGGTCAGCCAGCCTGCAAAGCGCTGCTCGGCCTCATCCAGAAAGCTTTTGCCGAAGCCCCACAGGTTCATGCTCACCGGGGTATCGCCGGGCAGGTCGATCCAGCTCTCGCCGCCGTCCTCGGTAAAGTGCACGCCGTTCTTGTACGTTTCAATGCGGGTGCGCTCGGTCACGCTGTGCAGGGTGCCGTCGGGGTCGGTCACACACACGCCGCGGGCCACGCTGCCGTTCTCGGAGACAGTGTTCCGGAGCAGGTAGCTTACCATGCAGTAGTCGTAATAGCTGCCGTCCTCGTGGGTGGACAGGTAATCATACATCACCCGGAATGCCTCCGGGCCGTAATAATCATCGGCATTGATGACCGCAAAGGGGCCGTCGATGAGGTCCTTTGCAGCCAGAACGGCGTGGCAGGTGCCCCACGGCTTGATGCGGCCCTCCGGCACGGCAAAGCCTGCGGGCAGCTCGTCCAACTGCTGGAAGGCGTATTTTCACCTGCATCGCCTTGGACACCCGCTCGCCGATGGCTGCTTTGAAGGCGTCCTCGATCTCATGCTTGATGACAAAGATCACCGTCTCAAAGCCTGCGCGGCGGGCATCGTAAAGGGAATAGTCCACGATGACCTGACCATTGGGGCCCACCGGGTCGATCTGCTTCATACCGCCGTAACGGCTGCCCATGCCAGCCGCCATAACCACCAGTACCGGTTTTTTTCATATAAGTTTCCTCCCGTATCTGAGCCGCAGCCGCGGCAGAATATTCATGGTCTCATTATACTCCATTTTGGACAGAAAAACAATTTGAAATAGCTCCGCCTCGCTCTGCCATTTTCACAAGAAAAATCGTGATGGACAACTGTAACATTCAATTTCAAATGGAGCTATCCGTTTGGGCCTCTGTGTGAAAATGAGTTTGTCGCGGCCCGCAGGCCGCGACAAACTCAAAAATATAAAAATTCATTCCGCTGATAATGGCAGAGCGAAGCGGAGCCACATTTTTCAATCGCCTCCTCGTTCCGCAAGCCAAAATTTCCAAAATATGCAATTTATGCTTGCAAAGTATTGTTTTTACGATGTAAATATTGTATACTGGTATCATTCACCGCAGGTTTTGCCTGTCAAAATGCGTCTCAAAAAAGAAAGCATTGCTTTCCAATCCAACCAAGAAAGAGGTATTTTATTATGAATGAAGCCGTTACCAAGCGCTTTCTGCTGTATTTCCGCCTGATGCTGCTGGTGTGGATCCTGATTGCCAACGCCATCATCCATGTGACCGGCATGGAGTACAGCTGGCTGATCTTCCTGAGCAATATCATGATGTTCACGCTGGAAGGCGATGTGAAGGATCGCTTCGTCACCGTTGAGCTGGGTGGTCTTGTGGGCCTGATCCTCACCGTGATTGCCCTGCTTTCCATCACGGCCCTGACCCCGGTCCTGGGCGGCTTCTTCGGCTTCCTCATCCCGCTGGCCGTGGTGCTGTTCATCCTCATCCATCCTGCACCCCTACGCACCCAAGGTGCTGAACAACGTGGGCTTTGCCTACCTGACCGTGGCCTGCACCGACACCACCGCTCTGGCCACCCACCTGCCCCAGTTCTTCATCACCTTCATCGTGGGTTCGGTCCTCTTCAACGGCGTGTGCGTGCTGCTGATGAAGCCCGCCAAGGCTCTGGCCGTCAAGAGCGTCCAGAAGGAAAACGCGTAACTCTCTTTACGGAGTATATAACATAAGCGAAGGCCCCGTTCCGATCGGAACAGGGCCTTCGCCGTTTTTATTTTCCAAACAGGTCACTGTGGCTGCCGGTACGAGCCAGCGTCAGCACCAGAACATCGCCCTCAATGCGGTAGATCAGAAGCCAGTCAGGCTGAATATGACATTCCCTGTGCCCGACCCAATCGCCGGTCAGTGCATGATCCCGGTTCTTTTTTCTGGCAGAGGCTCCCCCATCGCAAGACGCTCTACCACTTCTTCCAGAAGTGCAATTCTCAAGCCGCGTTTCATTGCCAGCTTATAGTCTTTTCGGAACTGCGTGGTGAACTTTACTGTCAATTTTGTCTTTTTCATTTTTTCAGATCCGCAAACATCTCATCCAAATCTGTGTAGCCCTTTTTACATTCGGGTCTTTTTGCAATGTTCTCTGCTTCCAGCATGGCAGCAATGGTCTCCTTATTGGGCCGGTCCGTGCGGATCTCAAACGGGATACCACCCTCACGCAGAGACTGTCGGACAAAAATATTGAACGCCGTGGAAAGGTTCATGCCCAGCTCTGCAAACAGCTCATCTGCCTGTGCTTTCAGTTCTGTATCCATGCGGATGCTAACATTCGTCGTTGCCATATTTCTCAGCTCCCTTCAGCCTCATTATAGTGCATTGCACATCAATTGCAATATATTGCACGAAAAATTTACAATTTCGTGTGCAAAAAAGCGCCGCTCTCCCCTGCCGGGAAAGCGGCGCTTTGTGTTTTGCAGTGTCTGCTTACAGGCTGCGGTTGCGGATCTCGGCAGTCACCTTTTCGATGAATGCATCCAGCTCCATCGTGGTGGTCTCGCCCTTGCGGTCACGCACCGAGATGTTGCCTGCCTCGGCTTCCTTGGCACCCAGAACCAGCATATAAGGCACACGGTCCACCTGCTGTGCCTCGCGGATCTTGTAGCCGATCTTCTGGTTGTCGTCGTCCAGCACAACACGGACACCGGCTTCCACCAGCTTTTCGGTCACGCCCTCGGCGGCGTAGTCCAGCGTCTTTTCGGAGACGGGCAGCACCTTGACCTGCGTGGGAGCCAGCCAGGTGGGGAAGCGGCCCTTGGTCTCCTCGATCATATAGGCCATGAAGCGGTCCAGAGAGCCGAGGATGGCGCGGTGCAGGACCACGGGGGTCTTTTTCGGAGCCGTCCTTGTCGATATAGGTCAGATGGAACTTGGCGGGCAGGCAGAAGTCCAGCTGGCAGGTGGACAGGGTGTACTCGGCACCGACAGCGGGCTTGACGTTCACATCCAGCTTCGGGCCGTAGAAGGCAGCCTCGCCGATCTCCTCTGTGAAGTGGATGCCCAGCTCGGTCAGCACTTCGCGCAGGGCCTGCTCTGCATGGTTCCACATGGCATCATCGTCGTGGTACTTCTTCTTATCGGCAGGATCACGCAGGCTCAGCACGCAGCGGTAATCGGTAATGTTGAAGTCCTTGTACACCTCAAAGATCAGGTCGCACACGTTTGCGACCTCGCTCTTGATCTGCTCCGGGGTGCAGAACAGGTGAGCATCGTTCTGGCAGAAGTGACGGCCGCGCTCGATGCCCTTCAGGGTGCCGGAGGACTCGTAACGGAAATCGTGGGCGATCTCACCGATGCGCATGGGCAGGTCACGGTAAGAATGGGGACGATTTGCGTAGATCATCATGTGGTGGGGGCAGTTCATCGGGCGCAGAACATAGCTCTCGCCCTCCATCTCCATGGCGGGGAACATGTTCTCACGGTAGTGATCCCAGTGACCGGAGGTCTTATACAGGTTCACAGTGCCGATGCAGGGGAGTCATAACGTGCAGGTAGCCGCGTGCACGCTCCTTCTCCTTGATATAGTTCTCCAGCTCCTGCCAGACGGTGTAGCCTGCGGGCAGGAACATGGGCAGGCCGCGGCCAACCAGATCGTCGGTCATGAACAGGCCCATTTCCTTGCCGATCTTGCGGTGATCGCGCTCACGGGCCTCCTGCTGCTCCTTCTCCCATGCATCCAGCTCTTCCTGATTGCGGAAGGCAACGCCGTTGATGCGGGTGAGCATCTTGTTGTCCTTGTCGCCCTTCCAGTAAGCGCCGGACTGCTGGGTGATCTTGAAGGCCTTCAGCGCCTTGGTGTAGGTCAGGTGGGGTCCGATGCACATGTCCACGTACTCGCCCTGCTGGTAGAAGCTGAACTCGGTCTCCTCGGCCAGGTCAGCCATATGCTCGATCTTGTAGTGCTCCTGGCGATCTTCCATCAGCTTCACGGCCTCGGCGCGGGGCAGGATGAAGGGGCTTGATGGGCAGGTTCTCCTTGACGATCTTGCGCATCTCTTTCTCGATGTTTGCCAGATCCTCGTCGCTGAGCTTCTGGTCGCCCAGATCGACATCATAGTAGAAGCCGTTGTCGGTCGCGGGACCGTAGGCAAAGTCGGCCTCGGGATAGAGACGCTTGATGGCCTGCGCCATGATGTGCGCGGCGGTGTGGCGGATGACGTGCAGTTCCTGGTCCTGCGGGCACTCGTCCACATGGCCGTCCTTATAGATGATCTTCATAATGGTTGCTCCTTTGACAGATAAAGTAAAACAAAAAAAGCGCTTCATCCCGCATACTTACCAACGGGATGAAGCGCCTGAAAAATCAGAAACGTTCCACGGTTCCACCCGAATTGCACGCCTCTGCGTGCCACTCGCTGTGCTGTAACGGGCGCGCCCGGCAGAGGTTCGCCTCTGCACTCTGCGGTGGTAGAAGTCCGGCACATGGCAGGCTGCTTGCAGCACCCTTGCGCAGGGCAGCCCTCTCTGGGTCATGGAGAAACGGGAACTCAGTTTGTCCGCATCATCGCTTTTACAGGATGAAACTACGCTGATTGTAGCACGTCCCGCGGAAAAAACCAAGAGACGCAGCCATGAAATTTTTTTCTTCATTTTTCTTCCTTCGGCTGCAGGAATTCCGAAAAAAGCTTGCTGGTGCGGAACCCCTGACTGGAATACAGGCTGTGATAGCCGGAGAACATATAGCTCAGGCCGCAGGCCAGCGCCATCAGCTCAAACCCGGCACCGCTGAACAGCTCAGCCGCCAGCACAATGGAAGCCACCAGCGTATTGGTCGCCCCGCAGAACACGCACACCAGACCCACTGCAGCAGAAAAGCCCGCCGGGAGCCCCAGCAGCGGCCCCACCACGCAGCCAAACGTTGCGCCGATGTAAAAGCTCGGCACCACTTCGCCGCCCTTGAAGCCCACGCTCAGGGTCAGCACCGTAAGCACCATTTTTTGCACACAAAGTCCCACGGCAGAGCCTGCTCCAGCTCAACGGCATCCATAATGACATCCATGCCGGCACCGTTATAGCGGCCCACCCCCATCAGGTAGGACAGCGCCACCACAGCCGCACCGCCTGCAGCAGCCCGCACCCACGGGTTCGGCAGCAGTTTGGGGATCTCATGCTCAAAAAAGATGCAGCATCTGGCAGAAAATGACCGCCACCACCGCACAGCACATGGCCAGCACGGCGGTGCGCACCACCGTCCAGGCATCCAGCGGCGGCGCTTCCATCACAAACCGTGTGGGCGCAATGCCGGCCTTCAGCGAGATGCCGTATGCAATAAGCGCCGCCAGAAAGCCCGGCACGAACGCCACGGTCAGCATCAGGCCCACATCCACCACCATCATCGCAAACAGGGTTGCGGTCAGCGGCGTACCGAACAGCGCCGAAAAAAAAAACCGCCATGCCGCACACGGTAGCCGTGCGGCAGTCATGATTGTTGAAGTGCCAGCACCCGGCCGATATTCCAGCCGATGCTGCCGCCCATCTGCAGCGCTGCACCCTCGCGGCCGGCCGAGCCGCCGCACAGATGGGTGAGCACAGTGCCCAGAAAGATGGCCGGGACCAGCCACGGCGTCACCGAGCTGCCGTCCTGCACGGCCCGCAGCACATCGTTGGTGCCCTTTGCCGACACAGCCCGTCACCTTATACAGAGCCGTGATAGCGATGCCTGCCGCAGGCAGAAGCCATAGCAGCCAGAACTGCTCTGCGCGCTGCTCGGTCACCCATTCCACTGCCAGAGGGAACAGCGTTCCGATGCCGCCGCACAGCACGCCGGTGCACACAGCCAGAAGCGTCCACCGGAACAGCGCCAGCAGCGAGATCCGGATCGCTTCCTTTATAATGCAGGAACCATTCCTTCATTGTTGTATCCCTCTCTATCTTGCAGTCTGATTTTGATACGGGCAAAAACATAACACGTTTTTCTGTGAAAGTCAACCAAAAGAATGGCAAAGGATCTTATACAACTTTCACATGCCCGGTAAAACAAATGCCAAAGGCCCCGCTTCTTTGTGCGCAGAAGCAGGGCCTTTGATCTGGTTGCCGTTTAAGATTTCGGATCAGAAAAAAGGAAAAAGGAGAACAAAGGGAGTTTGTCGGGGCGAGGCCCCTCCATCTGCTTTCGCAGACCGTTTGGTCACTCGAAAGCCCCAGTGGGGCTTTCGCTGCTGACGCGCAAACGCGATCATCACGCTGCTGCGCAGGGGCCGGTGTCGTGCCGGTGCAACTGCACCGCAGCGGGACAGCTGTTAACGCCACATACGGAATTTATTATGCGAGCTGGCTGCAGGATCTACCACAACTACATTCAATGTGTGAGAAGCAGTCGTTGTAAATTCAAACGCAGTTTCCTCTCCGCTCAAATTGGATGTTAACGGTGTATTGAAACAATCTTGTACATCTCCCGTCTTTCCATCGTAAATACGTTTGTTATCACCACCTGCCCAGTCGTTTAGAATCTAATCTAAAATTGGTCAAACCAGCTTGACTCCCTTCTCCTCTTTCACCGATAAACTTCATAGACGGATCGTATGCGTAATACAAAGTAATTCTATACTTTCCGGCTAAAATGGGAGGAATAGTCAAATCTAATGTACCGTTGTATCCTATATTGACCACCAAGGCATCATTGTTCATCAACTTAGTCCAGTTGCCCGAAGTGTTAGCACCTTTGGTGCAATATGACAAATAACTCCAGTCGCTTGCCAACGTACCGCTAGGTCCCATTTCTATTTTGTAGGATGAAACTTGTGGAACGATCTCTTGTCTGCCGATGAATTTCGTTAATGCAGTGTACGTATCATCATCGTCACGTGAAACCTGCTGATAAAGTTGTCCTTTTCCTTTAGCAGCAATGTATGAAGATACTTCGGGATAATCACAGAAATCAAAAATAACAGGTATTGGTTCAAAATCGGTTTTCACTGGCAGATATCCGTCAATT
>VOFJ01003214.1_pt1 | contig 26194 bp, 38 predicted proteins | sample 5384081 | NCBI WGS metagenome assembly VOFJ01 (sample SAMN12384729, study PRJNA508395) | human gut metagenome | isolation source: healthy gut I | host: Homo sapiens | reverse complement strand
ATCGGTAGCCCTTCGTTCAGTTACGTATTGCTCTTTTTTTCTTTTCAGGAGAAAGAGAGGAGAGCAATAGGGATTAGTAACTTATCGAAATGTTCACGGAGTAGCTTGATAGCCTGCAGTAATGGGTTTTGACAGTCGGTATGGATATCTGCATTTTTTTCTGCGATTTCCTGGTTGGATAAACTGTCTTTCAGTTTGTACAAACAGACTGCATTCTTTTTGTTCCGGCAGGCCGTCGATGGCCCGGCAGTTGCTCAGTCATTTCCTTCTCTTCCAGTTTCGATAATATTTCGTTTTTCATATTCGATTGTTTCCTGTGCCAGTTCGTAATTCTTCTCCAGAGCGGTGTAGTTGTTGCGTATCTCGTTCAGGAGATGGTTTTTCAACATGGTGTACAGGTAGTTTCTCAGGTTGATATGGATGCTGAACAGGGAACGCGATTCCCAGAGTTTCAGGAATATCTGCTGGACAGCGTCTTTTGCGGTGTCATTGTCTTTTAAATATTTGTATGCCAACACATAGAGCAGTTTGTGGTAGCGTTCATAAATAGCAGTAAAAGCCCTCTCATTTCCTTTTTGCAAAAGAATAAGTAACTCGTCATCGGTTTGCCCGGATATGGAGAGGGTTTTTGTTATGCATATAAATCAGTTGAAGTAACTTTTGTAGTTTTTTATAAGTGTCATATATATTCTTTCTATCTATTGTGTAGGAAAGAAGAAAGCCGTCGTCGGATAAGATATATTTTTTTGTTTCTTCATAATCGCCGTTGACAAGGATATTGATGTCGCAAACTTCGTACAACTGTTTTTATTTCCGGCAGAAGTTCTTCTGCCTTCAGATCAATCAGAGCATTGCAAAGGCCTGCTCCGAGGTCCGAGTCAAACGTAGATAAATCTTTGTTGTTAGCAATTCGGTAATTCAGTTCTGTCCGGAACCAATCGATAATTTCTTCGCGCCGCTCGGGTTCATTATGAGCGATATTCTGTATCATATAATAGACGCAGGATTTGTTGAATGAGTCTAATCCGGGTTCCTTCATAAAGTCAGACAATCTTTGCAGTTGGTTGTGTCCGGCTTCATAAAGAGCAGGAATAAGAAGATTTTCTGCTATATATCCGAAATGATAGTCCATGAAGTCAGAAGACTGACGAAGAATTTCGAGAATCTCTTCCAAAGGCATTCTTCCAGTCTCAGGCCGGCAATGAATAACAGCACGTGACTTAAGGTTGCTATAACATCATCTTCATCCCAATCATCTTTTTCCGCCAGTAGATACGTCCGTCCTATTTCATATCGGATAATGTGCTTAAGGTCGGCTGCTAAATTTTTCTGTGGAATGGAACTAATCCGCTCAATGCAATCTTCCGGTAGGTTGTAGTTATACTTGCCTTTGAACAAGTCTTGCAGTTCTTCGGGATAGTTTAGTTTTTTAACTCTGCCGGATATTCTGGGTGTTGATAGGCATAGATGGTTTTAGGAGAACTCAGGTATTTTTTTTCTGGTCGGCTTGAAATTGTTTGAGCCGTATCGATAATTGATTAAGCTCTTCTTCGCTCATGTTATCCAAGATATCCGATATATTTTTCTAAATCATCTATATTTTCTTCTTCTATCTCTTCGTCTAAAAATGATGCAATCATAATTTTTCACCGAAACGTTATTCTTCAATGTAGGTAAATAATAGCTAGCTTCCAGCTGACTATCGACTTCTACCAGGCAGGGCTGTCCGTCTTTTCCGAATTCATATTCTATTAATGGAATTTCTTCTGTGTCTTCTTCCAGTAAATATTGGGTGAGATTGAACTGGGGGCATGGTTTGAAACCGCAATCTTCGGCATAAGATATTGCTCCTGAAAATAATGTTATGTGCTTCTTTTGTAACTACCAAGGGGAGCGGATCGCTATTATCGAATATGATTTGTTTGAATTCCTCATATTCAAATTCGTCTATATTGAAACGGAATGTGGTATCTTTTTACTCCTCGGCAAAAGGTATCTACCAAATAATATCCCAGTGTGTAATTACCGGATTTGTGCTGGCGGGTTATAATAACATAAGTCACTCCGTAAAGTTCCCAATTATTATTAATGAAACATTCATAAACAGGAAGTTTTCGACCTTTCTCTTGAATGTATTTAATAGGAGACAATTGAGCCACTTTCGGTTTCTTTTTGCTGTTAGCCATAATTATTGTTTTTTATAAAGATCGAACGAAGATAATTGAAAATAGATACTATCCTTGAATATAAGGAGCTTTTTTATTCTGGTATTTGTATTCCAATCGCTGAACTCCAAACTTAACTGTTCCCACCGTTCTTTTTTTCTTTCTGTTTCCTCACGCTCTTCCAATGGATTTGAAACGGAAAGGCCGATTAACCGGATGGGGTTGGTTGCGTAATCCACTTCCCTGAGCAGTTGTTTGGCCAGGGGAAGAATATCATTCAGGGTGGTGAGTTCACGGGGCTGCGTGATACTTTTTTTGTTTTCAGGGTGAAATCGTGGAATTTAATCTTTAATGTCAGGGTGTTCCCTTTGAAGCCTGTCCGTTGCAGGCGGCCGATTAATTCGGTGGCAGCATGATAAAGCTCGATGATGACGGAAGAGGTACGGGAAATATCTTTTTCCAATGTATGTTCACACCCCACGGATTTTCGGATGCGTACAGCTTCTACGGGGCGCAGGTCTATTCCCCGGGCAAAGTCGTAATACAGACAGCCTGCTTTACCGAACTGGCGGCTCAGCATTTCCAGCGAACAGTCCCGTAATTCGGCACCGTTATGAATGCCTAATGTGTGCATCTTCTGGCAGTGACCGCCCACGCCCCAGAATGACTCAATGGGTAGTCGGGCGATAAAGTCGAGTGCCTGGGCCGGATGGATGGTGCAAAGGCCGTCCGGCTTACGGTAATCGGAGGCGATTTTAGCCAGGAATTTATTGTAGGAAATGCCGGCAGAGGCGACCAGATGCAGTTCTTGCCTTATCCGTTGCTTGATTTCTTTGGCAATGTCGACAGCCAGGGGGATTTGCTTTTTTTATTTTCCGTCACATCGAGGAAGGCTTCATCCAGCGAAAGCGGCTCGATGATATCGGTATACTCATGGAAAATCTCGTGGATTTGTGAAGATACTTCTTTATATACGCTCATTCTGCCCGGCACAAAAATCAGGTGAGGGCATACGCGCTTGGCTTTTTTGTGACGACATGGGGCGGAACGGACGCCATATTTACGTGCCTCATAACTGGCCGCGGCAACCACACCACGCTCTTCCGAATAACCGACCGCCAGCGCTTTTCCCCGCAGTTCCGGATTATCACGCTGTTCTACAGATGCGTAAAACGCATCCATATCTATATGTATGATTTTTCGTTCCGTATAACCTCCTTTTCCTAAACAAAGATACGTAAAAGGGTGGAGATACCGTAGGGACACAACCCTCTTTTAGCTAAATTACAGATTTTCGAGTGTCTGTCCTTGTTGTAATCTGTATTCGTTCCGTCTGATTGCTCTGCCGATGTTATCATGGGAAATAAGATAGAGATGGTATCTTCGGGTGCACATACTTTTTCTTACCCAGATTAAAATGAATGCAACAGTTATGGCTATAATAAAGAGATAATCAGTAATTGAGGTAATGATGTCTGTAATTTATCTACAAAGGAAGTCTTTTTCTTCCCGTAATTTTGCAATGTAGAAACAACATAGTTAGATAATCCCTCTAAAATGAGACTGGAATTATAAAATGAATAACGAAACAATTAAATATCATGGAAATAATTAAAAACAAAGAATTCGGAGGCGAACGTCCTCTATTCGCTGCACACGACTTGCAACTGGAAAATGTAACCATTCATACAGGCGAGTCCACTGAAAGAAATGCAGTAATATCATTGCCGTGAACTGCCGGTTTGAAGGTAAATATCCTTTCTGGCATACCAATGGCTTTATTGTAAAGAATTGTCTTTTTTACGGAGGGAGCACGGGCTGCCCTATGGTATTCCCAAAATCTCCAAATGACGGATACGGTAGTAGAGGCCCCGAAGATGTTCCGTGAAATGGACGGAATCAGGTTGGAAAATGTACAACTTCCCAATGCCCTAGAAACCCTATGGCATTGCCGCAACGTGGCACTGAAAAAATGTACAGATAGACAAGGCCGATTATCTATTCATGCACAGTGAGGATATCCGTATCGAGAACTATAGTCAGGAATGGGAATTATTCTTTCCAGTACTGCAAAAAATGTGGAAATCCCTGCAACGCTGTTATCAACTCGAAAGATGCATTCTGGAACACGGAAAATGTAACGGTATACGATTCTGAACTGAATGGAGAGTATCTAGGCTGGCATTCACGCAATCTTCGGCTGGTGAACTGTAAGATTTCAGGTACGCAACCGCTCTGTTATGCCCATAATCTCATTATGGAGGATTGCATAATGGGTGATGATGCCGACCTGTGTTTTGAATATATAGCAGTGTGGATGCCACTATCAACAGTCCTGTTCATAGCGTGAAGAATCCGCGTGCCGGTATTATTCTGGCAGAGAGTTACGGCGAGATCATTATCGATAGAAATATAAAAGCTCCTGCCGACTGCGAACTGAAATTATGGGACAACAGAACTTGCTTCAGCGCATGAAATATGTTTTCGATAAAATAACTCCCCGGCGTGCTACCAACTCCTACAAATGGGATACGGCACACGACGATGATGTTCTACCGATGTGGGTGGCCGATATGGATTTCCGTACGGCTCCGCTGTGGTGGAGAGCTCTGCGCAAACGGGTGGAACACGGTATCTTCGGTTACAAAAGTGCCTCCGGCTTATTATGAGGCAATAACGGATTGGTTTGCCCGGCGGCACGGCTGGCAGATTGAAAAGACTGGATTATTTATACTTCGGGCGTCGTACCGGCATTGTCAGCCGTTATCAAAGCACTCACCGTTCCGGGAGACTGTATCCTGGTGCAGACGCCGGTTTATAATTGTTTCTTTTCTTCCATCCGCAATAACGGTTGCGAAGTAATGGAGAATCCCCTTCTTTATATAAACGAAACGTACCGGATTGATTTCGCTGGATTGGAGCAAAAAAAGCTTCTGATCCGAAAGTAAAGCTGTTACTTCTTTGCAACCCCATAATCCGGTAGGCAAAGTCTGGACCCGGCAGGAACTGACACGTATCGGTGAGATCTGTCTCCCGCAACGATGTGATTGTTATAGCGGATGAGATTCATTGTGAGCTGGTTTATCCAAGGACATACCTATACTCCTTTCGCTTCTATTTCGAAAAGAATTCCTGATGCATTCCGTCACATGTACATCTCAAGCAAGGCGTTCAATCTGGCAGGACTACAGATCGCCAATATTATCTCGGCAGATGAATATATGTGTATGAAAATAAACAAAGCCATCAATATCAACGAAGTTTGTGATGTGAATCCGTTCGGAGTGGAAGCACTGATGGCCGCTTACAATGACGGGGGAGGAATGGCTGGAAGAATTAAAACATTATCTGGCGATGAATTACAATTATCTGAAAGCCTACTTCAATGAGTACCTCCCGGAATTCCCCTGTGGTGATACTGGAAGGCACATACTTGGTATGGGTGGATTGCTCGATACTGAAACGGCGCTCGAAGGAGATCGTGGAAATACTTCTGAAAGAAGAAAAGCTTTGGGTAAATGAAGGAAGCATGTACGGTGAGGCGGGTGAAGGTTTTATCCGTCTGAATATAGCTTGCCCCCGTCAGGTGCTGATAGACGGTCTGGACCGATTAAAGAGGGCCTTAAAGAGATAATTCTTTTTGCCACACTAAAGAGTTGCCTAAATCCTTCGGACCATTTTTTTATGAATCAACCAATCTTGAAAGTTCAAATCGTGATTGTGTTTTTCTAAAACATGTATGTTCAGGTTTGTTTTATTACAAACTTCGAATCGTTCCTGTAAGTCATAAACACCTTCTACCGGCACATTTGCATCTTCCTTACCATGAAAAATATGTATAGGTATATTTAGTCGTAACAATCTTGTTTTGTTCGGTTCAAGTTTAAAATGGCTTTTAAACCATTGGGGAGTTATATTAAAGTAATTACTTCTAATCCACAGCCAATCATTGTTGGTTATTCTTTTTTATTAATTCTCCATGGAACGGCATGCGCATTTTTTTCAATGTCATGTATATCAATGACACCGTTTTTTTACTATATCCAGTGAATCAAATGGCATATTTTGGAATATATAGGTTTTATGCCGGATAACCGTTTCCTCCTCTGCTTCATATTCTTCTTTACTGATAGCTTTATCTCCATCTTTGTCGAAAACGGAGTTTGCCATTGTCATTACCCCATGTCCTTTATTTTGCCATAAGATGATATCATACATATTTTCATGGGCATATCCGTGTAGTAACAGAGCGTCTATATGCACGACTTTTCGTTCTGCAACGAGCGATGCAATAATAGTACCCTCACTCATTCCATAAAGGATAATTTTGCATGCTGTAAAGCGTTGGTCTTTTGGAGAAAAGAAATCATAGCTTCTATATCTTCTGCTTCCTGAACAGGCGTATATTTCGCATATTGGGCAGAATCTACTTCTACAAATAAAGGTGATATTTTGCCAGTTTTACACCCTCGACGGTTATAAGTAAAAAAAAACGCCATTCCTTCATTGCAAAAAAGCCATTTGCAAGCTCATCGAAAAAAATTGAATGTTGGTCTTTTGGTCAGATAAGTAGTAGGTCCCGTACCAGAAATACAAAATATAATTGTTTTTACTTCATTCTCTGGCAGGCAGAGTCGAGCTTCAATTATTTCTCCGTCATTTAACGGATTGTCTTGATTTCCGGAATAAATGCAAAAAGTGCTGCTGCTTAGCAAAAAATAGGAATAGGCTGATAATAACTTGTTTCATACGTATATTTTATTTGTTTGAATCTTCCAATTGTTTATAGAGATCTTTTAGTTCATGAAGAGCTTTCTGATAATTTCGGTTTAGGGAACGTCTTACTATCAAAAGGTAAATGATAAGTCCGAGCGGAATAATAATGACAGTCAAAATCTTAAGGGAGTAACATTTGCCGTTATTTGATAAAAAACATAGAAACCTATTGAAAACAGAAAAAAGAACATGTATCTATGACCAAATTATATTTGGTGTTAAATCTTATCTTGTTCTCAAATTCCTTTATTCGATATTCCAGCCATTCTTTTTACAGGCTTGCTATTAGTATATTTCCGCATTTTGTAAGCAGAGTGTTCCCAAAGCAGATAAGAAACAGATAATATAACTAAAGCACTGACATCTAAGAGCATTCCTTCCATACTCTGCTTTCTTAAAAACAATGTTGCGATGAGATATACAATCACAGTGATGATGACGAGTCGAAGAATAGTTGGGATATATTGCCTTGATTGATTTTCTTACAGATTTAACCACCATTTCGCTTAGCTCTTCCTCGGAATATGGTTTCATATCCTTTACTGCTTCTGTTTTCCAAATATCTTTAATGTCATTTGTTTCCATAGGGCTTACTTTTTTTTAATTGTTTTTTGTAATCGGTTCTTTAGCCTGTGAATTTTTCATTCCGATGTTGGAACTGCTCATTCCGACTATTTCAGCTATTTCCTCATAACTATAATCTTCCATGTAAAGACAACATGATCGATTTATCTATTTCATTCAGTTTATACAGAGCGTTTATAAGCCTTTGGTAGTTCTCGTTCTGTTCTTGTTGCTCATTGGGAGTGGCCATCTCCATATCGAGCGCAGAATCAGAAGCATCGCAAAACTCGATCCGGCTATCCTGTCTGATCTTTGAAATAGAAGTGTTTATAGCTACTGCATAAATCCATGAAGCCGGTTTCTCTTTGTTTTGTAACGATGGGAAAGAACGCCAAAGCTGATAGACGACTTCCTGAAATTATCCTCTTTGTCTATTTTCGACTTAAAATATATCTGATTCACCTTATGGATAATTCCTTGGTAAGCAGACAATATCTTTAGAAATTCTTTCTGGTTTGACTTCATTTGTTTGAACTTTATTATATAGTCGGAGAAAAGAGGTTTTTATAACAAAGTTGATGGAGAAAATGTATTTCTTTTATATATAAGGCCGAAAGTAGTCTACTAAAAACATTAACTACGCTACAATGTTAAAAGTGTTTCACCCTAATGAAACAGTAGTTTCTATATGAAGAAACATTTGTTTCATTAGGGTGAAACACTTTTTATATGCTAGCCGCTTAGAGAGTGACTCCGGATTTGAAGATGGCAATTTCCCGGTATCCTTTCTTTTCGTTGTTTACGAAACGGCCTCCGGCGACCTCCAATATGAATCGGATAAACTGCTCACTGAGGGTTTCCATCGATTCACCTTCCACCAACGTTCCGGCATTAAAGTCAATCCAGCCGGGTTTGTTTTCCGATAGAGCGGTGTTTGTCGAAATCTTGACAGTGGGGATAAACGTGCCGAAAGGCGTTCCGCGTCCGGTGGTGAAGAGTACTATATGGCAACCGGAAGCCGCCAGAGCTGTGCTGGCTACCAGGTCATTGCCCGGGGCGCTTAACAGGTTCAGTCCGCGGGTGGTTAGCCGGTCTCCGTACATGAGGACATCTTTTACTCCGGATTTACCGGACTTTTGCGTGCATCCCAATGATTTTTCTTCCAGTGTGGAGATTCCTCCGGCTTTATTTCCGGCGAGGGATTTCTCATAGACCGGCTGCTTGTTTTCCAGGAAATAGGCTTTGAAATCGTTAATCAGACGGACGGTTTTGCTGAATAACTCTTCTGTCGCGCAACGGTTCATCAGCAATGTTTCCGCACCGAACATTTCGGGGGACTTCCGTCAGGACGGTTGTTCCTCCCTAGTGCAACCAGGAAGTCGGAAAATACACCCAGCAACGGATTGGCCGTGATGCCGGAGAAACCGTCCGAACCACCGCATTTCAGTCCGACGCGCAGTTCGCTCATGGGAATGGCTGTCCGTTTATCGGCCGAGGCGATTGTGTATAATTTCCGCAGGATATTCATTCCCTTCTTCGTGTTCATCCTTTACCTGCTGGCAAACCATGAAACGGATACGTTCGGTATCGTATTCTCCAAGAAATTCGCGGAAAGCATCCGGCTGATTGTTTTCGCAGCCTAGTCCGACGATTAACACGGCGCCGGCATTCGGATGCTTCACCATGTCACGTAATATCTTACGGGTATTTTCGTGGTCGTTGCCTAATTGTGAACAACCGTAATTATGGGGGAAGGCGACGATGGCATCGACGTCTTTTCCTGAAGTTTCCTGCCGGAGCGTTTCTGCCAGTTGGTTTACGATGCCATTCACACAGCCTACCGTAGGGATAATCCATATCTCGTTACGGATTCCCACATCGCCGTTCCTGCGGCGGTAGCCGTTAAAGGTCAGACCTTTGTCGGGAATGTCCAAAGTCGTGTCCTGCGGTTGCAAAAGGTATAGTCCTGCAAACCTTCCAGATTTGTTTTTGATATTTTTCTCGTTTACCAGGGAGCCTGTGGGTATATCCTTCCGGGCATGTCCGATAGGAAACCATATTTGATGATGGACTCGCCTGTTTTAAAGTCTTGCAGCGCCACTTTGTGACCGGCCGGAATTTCTTCGCGGACAGTGACGGTGGTGGTTCCGACAGTTATATTATCTCCTGCCGATAGCGTATCGACGGCTACGACCACATTATCGGCAGGGGTTTATTTGGATTTATTTTTTCATCAGAGAATCTCTTTTACGACTTCGCGCATTCCTTTTTCCTGAATGGCATCCAGGTAGTAGACTATTTTATCGGCCAAGCCGGGTATTCCGTTCAGGTCTTCTCCCAAATCTCTTCTGCTGCCAGGATTTTTACCGGCAACTTCCCGCGTGGAACCTGTCGCCCAGAGGGTTTTCATCAGGGAGATGTTTTTGGGGTCGTCATTCGGAACGATTGCAGTTCCGTCTGTCCGGTTGCCACCTTTGTAGTAGGTTAAAATGGCTGCCAGTCCCAGGACGAGCCCTTCCGGAAGTTTTTCCTTTCCGTTTCAGATATTCTTTCAATCCCGGCAGGTCGCGTGTCTGGAATTTTGGGAAAGAGTTCAGCATGATGGAAGTAACCTGATGGTCGACAAACGGGTTGTTGAAACGTTCCAATACATCGTTGGCGAACTTTTCCAGTTCCGCTTTAGGTAGGTTCAGTGTTTCCATTAGTTCCTCGAACATTACCTTACGGATGTATTTTCCGATGCCTTCATCCTGACAGGCATCCCGCACGATGTCACTTCCCCACAGGAAGGCAACCGGCGACAGGACAGTGTGCGGGCCGTTCAGCAGCGTCACTTTCCTTTCATGATACGGCGCTTCGGATGGGACAAAACAGGACATTCAGCCCCGCTTTGTCGGCAGGAAATTCGTTGGCAATCTCCTGTGGCGCTTCGATAACCCATAGATGGCATATCTCAGCCTGCACCACCAGGTTATCGTTGTATTGCAGTTTCTCTTTGATCGCGTCGATGTCTGTGCGGGGAAGCCGGGGACGATGCGGTCGACTAAAGTGGCATAAACGTCGCAGGCTTCTTCAAACCAATTCCTGAACTCTTCACCCAGTTGCCATAAGTCGATATACTGGTAAATCGTTTCCTTCAGTTTGTGTCCGTTCAGGAAGATGAGTTCGCAGGGAAAGATGATCAAGCCTTTGCTTTTATCTCCGTTGAACGTTTTGAAGCGGTGGTATAATAATTGAGTTAGTTTGCCGAAGGATAGGGAAGCTGCCGGAGCATCCTCCAACCGGCAGGCCGGATCGAAAGTGATTCCGGCTTCGGTCGTATTGGAGATGACAAAACGTATTTCCGGTTGTTCCGCCAGCCGGATGAATGCTTCGAAATCCGTGTAGGGATTCAGTGAGCGGCTGATCACGTCGATCAGTTCGAGACTGTTGACGGTTTCGCCTTTATCCAATCCCTGAAGATTGACATGATACAGGTTGTCCTGCTTGTTCAACATATCGACCATCCCTTTTTCAATAGGCTGGACGACTACGACATTGCTGTTGAAGTCAGCTTTTGCATTCATATTCCAGATAATCCAGTCTACAAATGCCCGGAGGAAGTTACCCTCGCCAAACTGTATGATGCGTTCCGGCCGGGTGGTGACCGGAACGTTTTTGTTTATTTAATTCTTTCATTTTACTTTTTATCTGTTTACGACGAAGTTACGTATCTGGCATTCCGTACCGAGTGAATCGGGATTCTTGTCTTTCGAGATGCGAAGTACCAGTTTATGGGTTGTGTCGTCTAATTCTGTTTCAAACATATATACCAGGGGATATAAAGATATTTGCTCCATTGGTGAAAGTATCCAACTTTTTTTGAATGGGGGCACCGTCGATACTGTATTCAAGGATGCCTGTTGTCGGGCCGGGTACAGAAGATGCCGATTGCCTTTCCTGTGGAATCGCGTGTCAGCTTGTCTCCGGGACGGGTTGCTTCGAGCATCGGTACGTCTGCGAATCCTCTCCGTTTTTCGTATTTGTTGTCCGGTCGCCAGGAAGAAACGTATTTCCAACCTTTATTCAGCTTCGCTTCTTTCAGGTCGATGAAATCACCTTTGTAATAACTGTATTCGTCGAGCGGTTGTTCCGGAATCTCATGGGCAACCACTGGGCTGTCGGGGAGTAATTCCTTTCCACATGCTGTCGAACAGGTGGTTGATGGCTGCGGCATAGAATGTATGTCCGAACGGGAGGCGGATGGGTTCCGCCGAACTGTTCCCAGGTGAACTCGCCATCCTGCATCCGTTCGCCTATTTCCTGCACGAGGTTGACTGACGGGATGAGGTAATGGTTGGCTACCCGTTCATGGTTTAGGACTACGTCTGGCTGTTGCTTTTTTCGCTACCATCGGGATAAACGGGTCGTAGATGAAATGCAACATGATAATGTCCATTTCAGGATTGCTCAGTAACGCATGACGTACTTCGCCTTCCATGCCGCGCACCTGTTCCAGTGGGGTAAAATAGTTTGTATGGTCGTTTACGGCTGCTTCAACGAATAGCAAATCTATCTTTCCTTTCGACAGCACGTCATTTTGCAGGCGGAAAGACCCCGGTGTCGTACCGGTAGAACCGATGCCGGCTTCCACGAACTCGAATGTGGTGTAGGGGAAACGTTGTTGCAACTGCTTTTCAATCCTGTTCTTCCAACCGTTCATCTCCGTAATGGAACCGCCCAAGAAGGCGACGCGGCCTTTACGTTCTTTCTCAAACTTGACGAATGAGTTTTGCAGGCTGCCGCGCACATTGTAATGCAGGTACTTTTCATATTCCGGCTGATGGCGGAGGATAAAGTCCACGACAGGTTCCGGGTTTTCGAGGCTGTGCGGATGGTGGTCCCACACCCGGTTTGATAATCACTTCAACCGGTCCGCCCAGTGCCGCAAGGTAACGGGAACGGACTACGTCCATATTGTCTTTGAAAGGAACCACCTTGTCTGCATCTCCGCAAACGCTGATGATAGGGATACCAGCTTTAGCCAATGGTTCCAGGTTGTCAATCGGGTTGCCTTTGAATGAATTCATCTCTTCGTCCGTCAGGTTCCATTCCTTCAACAGATCATTCCACAAAGCCGCATTGTTTTTTCTTCCCGGCCAGCTAAACACGTCGCAAACGGGAGCGTCGATATAGATACAGGCTATTTTGTCCGTATTTTTGGCCGCAGCCCAGTTCAAAGCATACAGTCCGCCACGGCTGAATCCTTCCAGGGTTACTTTCGGTGAAAGTCCGTAATAGTCTTTCATGTAGTTATAGAAGTCCGTACCCCATGCAACGGCACGCGGGTTGCCGTAACAGTGTGTCACATCATAATAGGCAACATGGAATCCTTTTTCCAGCAGGGCCTTATCTACGCTGGGGAAAGCGTTGAAGAAGGCGGGACGCCAAATCCATGGGTTCCCTTTGGCTGCCTGTTTCGGTACAACGACGATTGCATCGCGTCCTTTGAACTGAAAGTCGTAACGGTCGCATCCGTTCCACTCGCTTTTGAAACCGGGAAAGGCCTGCATCCGGTGGGATGATTCCTGTCCGGTGATTGCCTTGTACACCGTTTCCGCAATCTTATGTGCTCCGACAGGGTCGGGATGCACGTTGTCAGGAAAATGCTCTTTCATACCGCTTAGAGCCGTGTGTAATCGATGACCGGTAATTTGTTTCTTTTTCGCAACCTGGTCGATTACAGGGATAACGCCATGTTCGATAATACTGTCGTTAATACTGTACTGTACCTGGTAGGCCTTGGGTGGATAGCACAGGTAGATTTTCGGCTTGGACGGTATCGCCTTGAAGGCGCTGACCATTGTCTGAATATCCTTGGGCAGGTCTGCCTTGTATTTCCAGTTGAACGATTTGGAATCGTTTGTTCCCAATTTGATAACGACGATGTCTGGATTGTACTTTAAGGCATCCTGAAACATCTGCTCTTTCATGTACGGATGATCGCCTTTCATCAGCATGGTACGGGCACTGAACCCGAAGTTGCGGACTTCATAACCCCGTCCGAGCATTTGCCCGAGAACCGACGGGTAACTGTCACGGTCGCGGTTCGCAATACCAGATCCGAAAGTAATACTGTTTCCTACACAAGCCACCCGAATCACTTCGGCAGCCTCCTGCGCCCAGCCGTTCAGGCCGGCGATTAAAATAAATACAATTAGATTGATTAGCTTTTTCATGGTAACTTATCTCGATTCATGATTATTGTTAGAGAAACCTTGCGAAGGTAATGAATTTTTTGATATCTCAGAACTTTACAAGAATACGAAATACTTTCCCGGGGTCGGCACTCCATTCCTGCATGGCTGTCAGCGCCTCTTCGGGTGTTACTATTCTGGAAATTAAGTCTTCACGCGGACAACTGCCCTGTTGGAGATAACGGACTACGGCCCTGAAATCTTCTGGCAGTGCATTGCGCGACCCCCGTATATCCAGTTCTTTCTGCACGAAGTATTTGGTCTGGAAAGTCACTTCGCTTTTGGCATAGCCGATGCATACCACCCGGCCGGTGAATGCGACTTCATTCACTGCCGTTACATATGTGGCTGGACTTCCAACGGCTTCGACAACTACGTCCGGTCCCAGCCCATCCGTCATTTCCAGCAAACGTTCATGTACATTCTCCGTGCGTGAATTGATGGTGTAACGGGCACCGATGCGTTTGGCCAGTTCCAGCTTATCATCATCCAGGTCCATCGCGATGACGGTAGCTCCCCGCAGGGCGGCACGTACGATTGCTCCGCAGCCAATCATTCCGCAGCCGATTACCAGGACTGTGTCGATATCGGTTACCTGTCCGCGGGATACGGCATGGAAACCGACGCTCATCGGTTCAATCAGGGCACAGTCGCGGGGAGAAATGCCGGCTGCCGGGATGACCTTCTGCCAGGGGAGCGACAGGTATTCGCCCATGGCGCCGTTGCGTTGTACGCCGAACGTCTCATTATATTCGCAGGCATTTACCCGACCGTTGCGGCAGGCGGCACATGTACCGCAGTTGGTGTAAGGGTTGACGGTTACGCTCATGCCCGATTCGAATCCGGCGGGGGACGTTCTGGGCCGACTGCTTCGATTACGGCTCCGACTTCATGTCCGGGAATGACTGGGAGTTTTACCATCGGGTTACGTCCCAGGAATGTGTTCAGGTCGGAACCGCAGAATCCGACAAACTTGATTTTCAGAAGAACTTCACCGCTCTTTTGCTTCCGGTTTCGCTATATCGACCACCTGCAATGCTGAGGGAGCGGGAATTTGTATTGCTTTCATATACATTATCACTAGTGTCCCGTTAAAATCGGGACGAGTTATTAATTAATCAAATAATCCCTAATAAGGGGATTAAATTGTTCTTGACATCATTGAAATTAGTCTTATTAAACAGCTCTTGTAAATGCGTTTTATCTGTTAATGAGATGCTAAGAATCTGCAAGACCTCATAAGTTGAACGATTCAGTTGCATATCATATTGTACAATAGCTACTAAACAATAGGTGATGATAGCAACACTAATCTGTATTCGAACCGCATTCTCGGTAGTACCCCATAACCTTTTTTATCTTAAGGTGTTGTTTCAGCCATTTGAAGAAAAGTTCCACGAACCATCTTTTCTTATAAAGATTGGCAACATCAAGTGCAGATATGTGTTTGGCATTCGTCAGGAATGGTGAATTCACGATCATCCTCTTCATCATAGAAACGGATGACTCTGAATGATTCAGGATACTTCTTTTCAGAAGTGTACCCTATCAGTTTCACTTCCGCATCTGAAAGGATATTCTTCGGCATTCTACGCTTCCATTTACAGAACTTGCATTTCAGATTAGACTTCGCTCTGACTACAAAGAAAAAGAACCTGTAAGATGAATCCGATAAAGTTCTTTAAACGAGTCATACGCTCTGTCAAATATATAATAAGCATTTGGCTCATAATTAATTGCGGACATTTCTGTTGAATCATGCCTGGATGCTGTAGTTACTGTATAAAAGGCTGGAAGTTGTGCTTCTATGTCATAAAGGACATGAGCCTTAACTCCACCTTTTTTCTTACGGAACTTCGCCCAAGGGAATGTAGCCAAACATAAAGGAATCGTAGTGGAATCAAACGCATACTTCCTTCCTGGAATATCCAAGATGTGAGTCGATCGTTTTTCACATGCTTCCTTCATCATATAGAAAGCAAAATCTTCGAAGATTCTGTAATCCCGATTCTGATTGGCAGATGCAAGCGTAGTTTTGGCAATGGGCTCACGACCCAATCCCAAATGATAACGCTTTCCTTGATGTGCTTCCAAAGCTACAATCAAGTCACGAAGACTTTCACGATTACTGAGTTGACCGAACATCATTGCAAGTAACTGACTCCAGCAAGTGAAATGTTTCACATAACGATTGCCATCATACTTGTCTACAAGTCTTCTGAACTTATCATTGTTCAAGAATTCTACTAACTGAGCGAAAACATATTTATCTTGGTTCATTTGAGGTCGCCTTAATTGACCTCAAAGGTATGATTTCAAATCGTCGCGCCTAAAAAGTAGTATCTAATAGACTATATTTCAATTATTTCAAAGAACTATTTATCCACTTTTACGGGACAGTAATGATACATTATATATATTATAAATTAATCGACTACTTTAAAGCCGTAGTAAGCACAGAAGAGGAAGCAAACCTGCGGAATGAGATAAGCGGTATAATAGATAGCTTCGAAATGATGCATCACGTAGGCTGTCAACTGGGGCAGGCAGGCGTTTCCGACAATCGCCATGACAAGGAAAGCCGCTCCGCTCTTGGTGTTGTCTCCCAGGTCTTTCAGCGCCAGCGAGAACTGTGATCGGGTACATGATCGACATGAAGAATGAGACAGCCAGCATGGCATACAATCCGACCGTGCCGCCGCATAATGCAATCACACCGCAGAGTACGACATTCAGCAGGGCATAGACCAGCAGCATATCCTGCGGACGGAATTTAACCATCAGCAACGTCCCTATCCAACGCCCCAAAAAGGAAGGCCAGCATATACAGGCCGAAGAAAGTCGTTGCCACGGATTCCGATAGGCCGGCATAACTGCAACAGTACACCAGAAACAGGCTGTTGATGGCCGTCTGTCCCCCGTTGTAAAAAGAATTGTGCAATCACTCCCCAGCGCAGATATGAACGTTTCAATACGCTGAAATCTATCAGCTTTCCGTCCTTGTTCTTTCCGCTGTGTTCTTCATCCTGTATCCGGGCAGTTTGGAAACGATGAATACAACCGCGATGATGATTAATAAAAGTGCTAATATAAGATACGGTTGCTTCATCGAATCCGTTTCAAACTGTATATAGGCTTCCCAGCCGCCGGGATAATCGACGGGCAGGGTGGTCCGGGTATAGTGTTCTCCACTCAATACCAACTTACTGAGAAACATGGCGGCGATAAATGCCCCCAAGCCGTTGAACGACTGGGCCAGGTTTAGCCTGCGTGGTGCCGTCTCCGATTCCCCAGAGTTGTGACATAAGGGTTGGCAGCTGTTTCAAGAAACACATGCCGGTTGCAATGATAAAGAAGATTGTCAGGTATGCCCAATATTCTTTCAGCATGGCTGCCAAGGGAAAAACAGTAATCCTCCGAAAGCGGCCAGCAATAGTCCGAAGATGATACCGGCCTTGTAGCTGTACCGCTTCATGAACATGGCAATCGGTATTGGGAAGATAAAGTAAGCCAGCCAGTAGGCCGTTTCGGTGAAAGAGGCTTCGAACGTATTCAGTTCGCAGGTTTTCATCAATTGCCTGATCATGGTAGGCAGCAGGTTGCTGCTGATAGCCCACAGGAAGAAAAGGCTGAATATCAGAGCCAGTGGTAAGGCGTAATTCTTTTGTTTCATACTATATCGTGTTAGGGTGTGTTTACTCGGACATGTTTTTAATATAAGGTAACTCGATTAACTGTTTGAAGCCGTAGAAGGCGGCGGCATTTTCTCCCAGGAAAAGGTCTTTCTCCCGTTCCGTCAGTTCTTCGGTTTTCAGGATAAAGTCGTACGACATTTTATAGGTAATAGCCGTAATCGTGCGGGGATAATCCGAACCCCCACATCAGTTTATCCATGCCGACCAGGTCCGCTGCCTCGCGTATCGCTTTGACGGCCCCGTGGAAAGGATAAAACTCATCAAACGTTGAATAACCAGGTAATACCTCCGGATTCAATACGTACATTCGGGTAACGGGCCAGGCGAATCTGCGCCAACCAGTTCGGCCGGGTAACCATACCGAAATGTCCGATTGCAATTCGTAATCCAAGGGCATTCCTGTATCACCTCTTCTAATTCACCGGTCTGGACGTCGCCATCGGCCAAATCGATGGAGAGGAGCATATCATTGGTTTCCATAAAATGGAACATTTCCATCATCTCGTTGCAGTTCAGCCAGACGCGCCCTTCTTCGAGCAACAAGCGTTGGGCGGGAATCTTGATTGCCCTGAATCCGCGTGCAGCCAATTCGCGTGCCTGTGCCAAATAGCCGGGACGGCGAAATTCACAGAGGCCGCATACGAAGAAAGCGGTCCGGGTACTGCTTAACAACTTCCAGCAGATAATCATTTTGCAGGCCGTCGATATACTCCTGTGTGATGACGGCAGTCGAAACCTGTGCATAATCCATGTTTGACAGGAATATCTCAGCCGTGTTCCTGCCGTCGGTGATAAACGGAGGAACCATCTGCCGGATTTCGCCCATGAAGAGCGAACGTCCGTTGGTCAGTGTCCGTATCGGCATCCCGTCGACTACCGTGTCCTGCCGGAGCCAGAGATGTGAGTGGGCATCTATAATTTTTCTGTTCATGGTATTTTCTTTAAAGGTTATTTCTTTTCCGGTTTAAGAATTGGACCAGCTGACCCGTTTCTGGTCGCCGATGATTTCCTGTACTTCGCGCACCAGCTCCCAGTCGATGGGCTCTTCTATGTATAGGATATTCTTCCTGACATTTTCCGGATTGGCGGAACTGAATAGGGTGGTCGCTATCCGCGGACTGCTTACGGAATATTGCATGGCCAGCTTTTCTATCGGATAACCTTTCGAAGCGCAATGTTGTACTGCTTTCCGGCAGGCTTCTACCAATGCCGCCGGTGCCGGATGCCAGTCGGGAACGCCCCGTTGTGACAGCAATCCCATCGAAAGGGGAGGCGTTGATGATGCCAATCTGTTTCGATTCGAAATAGTCGAAATAATCAGCCAGCTTATCGTCGTTCAGGCAGTAGTGGCAGAAATTGAGGACGGTTTCGACCGTACCTTCGGGCACGGTCGATTACCCATTGCAGGTTTTCCAGTTGCAGGTCGGTGATGCCGACATGTTTTACAATCCCTTTGTCCCGTAATTCGACCAATGCCGGCAATGTCTCGTTCACCACCTGTTGAGGTCGGCAAATTCGATGTCGTGAACGTTAATCAGGTCTATGTAGTCCAAGTGCAGGCGTTCCATACTTTCGTAAACGCTTTCGGTGGCCCGCCGGGCAGAATAATCCCAGGTGTTCACACCGTCTTTACCGTAACGGCCTACTTTAGTCGACAGCAGGAAATGGTCGCGCGGAATATCTTTCAGCGCTTTTCCTAATACTGTCTCTGCCTTGTAATGCCCATAATAAGGGGAAACGTCGATAAAGTTCATCCCGTTTTCAATGGCAGTGAATACAGCTTTGATACTTTCCGCTTCACGGGTTTCGTGAAATACGCTTCCCAGGGAGGAAGCTCCAAAACTTAGTACGGGAACTTTCATCCCGGTTTTCCGCAATATGAGTACTTCATGGTTTAAATAGATTGAGTTTGCAATAGTCCAAAAGTATAGCTTTTATGTATTGATTATAACCGCTTTGTGCATAAAAATCTACGCAAAGGTTTGCGTGGCAGGCCCTGTCGGATATAAACGGCTCGATGTCGGTATACATGTATCTATCTCGGAGGTAATGCTTGTATCTGCCGGAAAAAAAATATATATTTGTCGGACCTAATCGGATTTGTGATGCCTAAGAAAAAGACACATATCATTGAAAGACCTGGCGAAGGAGCTGGGTGTTTCCGTTTCTACCGTATCCCGTGCGTTGAACGACAGTTACGAGATTGGTCCCGAGATGAGGGAACGTGTGAAGGCGCTCGCCGAGGAATGGAATTACCGTCCGAACCCGTTTGCCCTGAGTTTGCTGGAGAATACGCCCCGTATTATTGGTATGATCGTGCCGGATATTGTTACGCATTTCTATTCGTCCATAATCAGCGGTATCAATGATGTGGCGCGCAAGAACGGGTATTCGGTCATTATCACTTCTTCGTATGAGCAATATGAGCAGGAGCAACATTGTGTGGAAGACCTGGTGAATATGCGGGTGGAGGGTATGCTGGCCTGCCTTTCGCAGGAAACGACCGATTATGCCCATTTTCTTTCATTGGAAGATATGGATATCCCGCTGGTCTTTTTCGACCGTGTCTGCCTTACGAATGCGATTCCTTCGGTGGTGGCCGACAATCAGGAATCGGCAAGGGTGGCTACCAGCCATTTATTGGAATCCGGTTCGAAGCGGGTGGCCTTTTTTGGGTGGTTCTGACCATTTGGCTATTGTGCGGCAACGCCGGGACGGGTATATAGAGGCTTTGAAAGAACATGGCTTGCCTGTTGAAGAAGAAGAACTGGTCGTTTGTAAGAAAATGACTTATGAGGAAGGACGTGAAGGATGCCGGCAATTGCTTTTCATTGCCGGAACCGCCTGATGCAATCCTGGCAATGAATGACACATTGGCTTTTGCCGCTATGAAAGAAATCAAGAAACATCATCTCCGCATACCGGCCGATATCGCCCTGATCGGTTATACCGATGAACTTCATTCAACTACGTGGAACCGGCATTGACCGCCGTTACCCATCAGACCTATAAGATGGGGAGAGGAATGTTGCAACCTGCTTCTCAAGCAAATCAAGAAACGGAGAAACCACGGCAGATTGTCGTTCCCACCCATTTATCGATACGGGAGACTTCGGTTAAGAAGCCTGGTTCTGTTTCTCAGAAATCCTTAGGCGTTACCCCGAACTGTTTCAGGAATATCTTGCTGAAATAGGAGGGGAGTTGATTCCTACCAGATAACATATTTCGCCAATCCGGTGTTTGCCGTCCAGAATCAGTTCTGCCGCTTTCTTCAGACGGATGAGGCGGATGAAGTCGTTCGGCGACAGGCCGGAGAGGACTTTTATCTTACGTAACAGGCTGGAACGGCTCAGGAAGAGTATCTCTGCCAGTTTCTCCACACCGAAGTTTTCATCGGTGATATTTTCATGGATGATGGCTATAATCTTGTCCATAAATTCCTTGTCAGCCTTGTTCATCTGCATGTTATTGACCGGGAAGAACGGGCGTTTGGAGAAAGCCTCGCGTTCTTTCTGGCGGTTGTTCAGCAGGGGAGAATATCTGTGTTGTCAGGTAATTGAAAGAGAAAAGGTTTCTCCACGTATGCCTCCGCACCCAGGCGCAGACCGTTGATTTTGCTGTCGAGGTCGTTCTTGGCGGTCAGGAAGATGACGGGGATATGGCTCAGTTCGATGTCGGCTTTCATCTCTTTACAGTTCGAGGCCGTTCATCACAGGCATCATAATGTCGCTGACGACAATATCGATATGATGATTGCGCAGGGATTTCCAAAGCCGCCTTTCCGTCGGGGGCCGTCTCCGTAACAAACATCTCTTGCAGTTTCTCTGCCACGAACGCATGGTATCGTTATCTTCCACCAACAGGAGCGTATAGTTGCGGCTTTCCGCATTGACGGTTGTCCCTTCTTCGGGAAATATGAATTCTTTCTGGATAACGGAGTTTTCCTGTTGCCGTACTTTCTCCTGGGCAAGAGGCAGGGGTCAGGACAAACGAATTGTCGCTATCTTCGGTATCCAGCCAGAGTTTGCCGGAATGAAGCATGGCTAGCGAACGTGCCAGTGGTAAGCCGATACCGGCGCCTGTCGTTGCCCCTTCTTTCTTATTGATTTGATAAAAAAGGTTCGAATATCTGTTGGCTGAGTTCGGCAGGTATCCGGTTTCCGTCGCTGGTGACGCGGATACTGAAGGTGGTCTCTTCATGCCTCAGTTCGATACGAATGGTATGGGCCGAATATTTCAGGGCGTTGTTCAACAGGTTGCTCAAGATTTTGGTGAAGGCCTCGCGGTCGATAGCAGCTGTGATTTCTTCTTCGGGAATATCGACCGATAATTTCTTTATCCTGTTGGACGATGGTCGGTTCGAAGCGCAGGATGGTATCTTTCAGCAGTGTCGTAACATTGGTCCAAGGCAAAATCCATCTTGAATTTGTTGGCTCCCGATCTTCCGGAAGTCGAGTAGCTGGCCGGTCAGTTCGAGCAGGCGCTTGGTGTTCTGGGCGATTACGGTCAGGTTACGCGTGATTTTGCTGTCCTGGATATTCATGTCGAGGATTGTTTCCAGCGGACCGTTGATCAGTGTCAGCGGCGTGCGCACTTCATGGGCTATCTCCGTAAAAAATTCTACCTTAGCCTCATAGAGTTCCTTTTCTTTTTCTATCTCGAAGAGTTTCTGTTTCTCTTCCATCTGCCGTTCCTTACGGCGTTTGTACCAGCGGAACCATCCGTATATCAGGCAAGTACCAGGATCGCATAAACGGCATAAGCCCAGGAGGATAGCCACCAGGGAGGAAGGATGACGATACGGAGTGAAGTAACCGGCTGGTTATCGTCTTCAATCTCGGCTTTTACCAGGAGCGTATAGTTACCTGGGGGCAGTTTGGCATACGAAATATTCTGGTTATTACTGGTTTTTACCCAATCTTTGTCCAGCGGGTCCATTTTGTAGTAACATTCCTTGCTACGGGCAGATGAATAAGAGGGCAGTGCTATATCGAAACTGATATTCGACTGGTCGTACGGCAAGGTAATCCGGTCGGTATGCAGGATGCTCTTGCTCAACGGAGAGTTGGGGGTATGTACGGTTACTTCCTTATTATATATGCTGAACTTCGTGATATAGACCGGAGGAATGGAATCGGTCCGCTGGTCGTCATCCGGATTGAAAGCGACCAGTCCGTCGATCGTTCCAAAGTAGAATTTGCCGTCGCTCGCTTTGAGTCCCGAATTATAATTGAACTGGTTGCCGACTAAACCGTCGCGGGTAGTGAATACACGGATATCCCCGGTTTCCGGTTTAAACTTGACGAGCCCCCTGGTTGGTCCCGAACCAGAAATAATGATTTTTATCTTCCAGTATTTTATAAGCTACGTCGTCAGGCAGGCCCTGTTCTTTGGAGAACGTAGTGAAGTTGTCATCCGCCTCGTTGTACCGGCAGATGCCACCCCGGTCGGTAGAGAACCATATCTGTCCTCTGCTGTCTTCCATGATGGAACTGACGGAGTTTGAACTCAGGCTGGCCGGGTCCTGAGTGTCATTGACATATTTTTATAAGAATCATCTTCCGGATTGTATTTCCATACACCGCTCCCCCATCGAGGCAAGCCATATCTGTCCTTTTTTATCTTCCAGCATACAAACGATCAATCGAGACCGATCTCCGGTATCCGGGTAAAATCGAACGAGCCGGCTTCTGCCCTGGATAACCCCCCAGGCATTTCCTACCCAAAGACGGCCCCGACTATCGATCAACTGGGAATATACGCTTTCTTCATCAAGATTTAATTGCTGGTGATTGAGGTGTTTGATCGAATGGTTGGATATATCTATGATATCGAGCCCGTATTTAAACAGACCGCAATATATTTTGCCGTCGTACATACTCATGGACTGGGTCATGAGATGGCTTTTCCTGTCGGATTCAGGATATTTGATCTGTGCCACTTCTCCGGTTGATGGATTCAGAATGTTGATTCCGTTATCTTCCGTCCCCACCCAGATATTGCCTTCAGGATCTTCCGCCAGTTCGCGGATGCGGCGGGTATTCAGCGAATTTTCCGAACTGGAAGGGACGAACCTTTCAAACAATAGTTTGTAATTCGGTAAATGGTTGACTCCGCCGAATTTGGTGCCGAGCCAGATGCCTCCTTCCCTGTCTTTATAGATACAGAAAATAATATTGTCGGAAAGACTGTACGAATGCATCAGGTCTTCCTGGAGATGGGTTACTTTTTTTTGGGATTGTTCGTCAACGATGAACAGTCCGGCATGCGTACAGACCCAAAGATTATTCTGATCGTAACAGACCACGTCGCGTAAGATGGTGCGATGCACTCCCCGGGGCGTTGACTGTTCGCAGGGTATTTGTCTTGGGATTGTACTTTTTCAGTTCTCCGTCATGGATGGCCAGTGCGATCAATCGCCGTAATCGCACATAGAGAAGATGTGGGCACCCATCAGGGGTATTGCCATCTTTGTCGGTATGATGCTGAAGAAAGGAGTCTGTTTGCGGATTGTAAAGGAAGAGTCCGACACCGGCTGTCCCGATCCAGACTTCCCCGTTTTCCCTCACGCAGATAGCTCCGGGGCTTTCCCGTTTGATATTATCTTTGTTGGTGATAGCATAATAATATAATTTCTCGTCTTTATAACGGAAGACGCCCTGGTCGGGGATCAGTATCCAGATATTACCGGAATGGTCGGAGGTGATTTTGGCAACCCAGTTACCCATCTGCTCCCCGTTTTCGGTTTTCTGGTCTATAAACGTGAACAGGTCGTATACAGGGTCATAGATATATACTCCCCGGTCTGTACCTACCCATAATTTTCTGTTCTCGTCTTCAAAAAGGGCAGAGATATTTGTGATTGCCTGTACCTGCAATATAATCATCGCAATTGATCGTTTGGATAGAAGTACCGTCATACCGGTTCAGTCCGTTTTTTAGTGCCGAACCACATGAAACCGTAGCTATCCTGTAGTATTACTTTTACCTGGCTTTCCGATAAACCGTCTGCACTCGAAATATGCGAAAAATAGTAATTGAACGACTTTCTGTTTGCTGCATATAGCTCGGACAGACAGATAATCATCAGGAGAAGATATAGTATAGATTTTCTCATAAAGACAGCCTGTAAATATGTTGTGTGTTTTCTTCATACAAAGATGATGAAAAAAAACGTAGAACCAAATTCTATACGGAATCATTTCTAAATAACCTCCGTTTTTACTGTAACTTTCCGAATTAATGTAAATAATCGTGTATTCGCACACGTTATGCTTTGTATTTAAAAAAATTGATATATATTTGCCGCAAATCATGAAAAACTATTAAGAAATGAGCGCATTAGGGAATGTCAATCAACAAATGACACGCTACAGGTGGGTAATCTGTGCGATGTTGTTTTTCGCAACAACGGTAAACTATCTAGACCGTCAGGTACTTTCACTTCTACAGCCGATGCTGGAAGAAGAATTTCACTGGACAGACAACGATTATGGAACAATCACTGCCATTTTCTCCTTGTTCTATGCAATTTCCATGTTATTTGCCGGACGGTTTATCGACTGGATGGGAACCAGGAAAGGATATCTTATGGTCAATTGCTGTCTGGTCTGCAGGGGCGGCACTTCATGCATTGTGTGGTGTATTAACAGAAAAATGGGTCGGATTACCAGATGCAGATGCGTTACGGGCTGTAGCTGCAGGAACAGACCTTGCGGCTACGATCAGTATGGTAAGTGTCACGTTCTTTATTATAGCACGTTGTGTGCTGGCTCTTGGTGAGGCAGGAAACTTCCCAGCTGCTATTAAAGCGACAGCAGAGTATTTCCCGAAAAAAAGACCGCGCTTTTGCAACGGGTATTTTTAACTCTGGTGCTAATGTCGGGGCTATTGTGGCTCCATTGACTGTTCCTCTGATGGCTGAACTATGGGGGTGGGAAATGGCTTTTATTATTGTCGGCCTGATCGGCTTTATCTGGATGGAATATGGTTGTTTATCTATAAACCAATCGCGGAGAACCCAAAGGTAAATGATGCGGAACGTGCTTATATTCAGCAGGATGATACTGAATTGACTCCGGATGAAATTGAGCCTGAAAATGAATCGAAGCTTTTTCTTTCATTGAATGTCTGGGCTTTAAACAGACTTGGGCGTTTGCTTTTGGTAAGTTTATGACGGATGGCGTATGGTGGTTCTTTTCTTTTCTGGACTCCGGCTTATCTGAAGATACAATATAATATGGAAGGAACCCAGATCGCATGGCCAATTGCTATACTTTATTCTATTACGGTGATCGGCTCCGTGTTTGGCGGTAAATTTCCGACTTACTTCATCAACCGAGGGATGAATCCGTATGCAGGGCGTATGCGAGCGATGTTGATCATTGCATTCTTCCCATTGGTCGTTTTATTCGCGCAGCCATTGGGTTATATCAGCTATTGGGTGCCTATCCTGCTGATCTCCGTCGGACCTCTGCTCATCAGGCTTGGAGTGCAAATATATTCTCTACAGTAGGCGATATGTTCCCCAAAAAGTGCAATCGCTACGATTACCGGTATTGGCGGTATGGCAGGCGGTATTGGTTCGTTCTTTATTCAGAAGGGAGCCGGTATGTTATTTACATATAGTGGCGATACCAACATGCAGTTTATGGGCTTCGAAGGTAAACCGGCTGGATATGCAATTGTCTTTATCTTTTGCGCTGTCGCTTTACCTAATCGGCTGGATTGTGATGAAGATACTGGTGCCTAAATACAA
>VOFJ01000962.1_pt1 | contig 26225 bp, 46 predicted proteins | sample 5384081 | NCBI WGS metagenome assembly VOFJ01 (sample SAMN12384729, study PRJNA508395) | human gut metagenome | isolation source: healthy gut I | host: Homo sapiens | reverse complement strand
GAGCACGTGGATCGTGATGGCGCTGCTGACGGCGCTGGCCTTCTGGCTGGGGCATGACCTGAAACTGGAAAATGTCTCCAAGCGGCAGGCCGCCGCCGAGTTCATCGTAGAACGGCTGGATCAGTTCGTCCGTGACAACATGGGAACTCATTTTGACCAGTATATCCCGCTGGTCGGCGCGATCTTCGCGCTGAGCATCGGCTGCAACCTCATCAGCGTGGTGGGCCTGTGGAGTCCCACGGCTGACCTCAACACCGAGGCCGCCTGGGCCATCGTGGTCTTTGTCCTCATTATGTACTACAAGATCAAGACGAACGGCATCCTTGCTTACCTGAAAGGGCTGCTCGACCCCATCTTCCTCATGGCACCCATCAACGTCCTGTCGGAGATCTCGACCCCCGTCAGTATGGCGTTCCGTCACTTTGGCAATATCCTGTCCGGTACGGTCATTTCCACCCTGCTGTACTGGGCGCTGGCAAGCCTGAGCCACGTCATTTTTGGCTGGCTGCCCGGATTCCTGAGCCAGCTTCAGCTGTTCCAGATCGGCATCCCGGCCTTCACGGGCCTGTATTTCGACTGGTTCGGCGGCTGCATTCAGGCGTTCATCTTCTGTACCCTGACCACCATCTTCATCAAACGTGCTGCCGGTGAGGACTAAATCCGGCATCCCCCAACACAATTTTTCAGGAGGACAACTATTATGACTGACTTTCAACTTCTGGCTCGTGGTATCGCTCTGGCTGGCTGCGCCATCGGCGCGGGTCTTGCTCTGATCGCGGGCATCGGCCCCGGCATCGGCGAGGGCAACGCCGCCGCTGCGGCTTGTGAGGCCGTTGGCCGTCAGCCCGAGTGCAAGAGCGACGTGACCAGCACCCTCATCCTCGGCGTCGCACTGTCTGAGACCACCGGTATCTACGGCTTCGTCACCGGCCTGCTGCTCATCTTCCTCGCACCCGGCATGTTCATGAACTATCTGGGCTGAGCGCTCCCCGAAAAAATATAAAAGAAAGGGGAGAAGCTTATGCAACTTTATCAGGCACTGATCACGCTGGATGGCTGGACGTTCGTCGCCCAGATCTGCAACCTGATGATCCAGCTGGTGATCTTCAAAAAGCTGCTGCTGAACCCGGTCAAAAAAGTCATCGCCGAGCGCAAGGCCAAGGCGGACAGCCAGATCGCGGACGCCCAAAAGCTGCGCACTGAGGCCGAGGCCATGAAGGCGGAGTATGAGCAGAACCTGCAGAACGCCCGCACCGAGGCCAATCAGATCGTGGCAGCGGCCCAGAAGACCGCCACCGCCCGCAGCGAGGAGCTGCTGGGTGAGGCCCGGGCCCAGGCGGCTGCCCTCAAGCAGAAAGCGGAGGCCGACATTGCGCAGGAGCGCAAAAAGGCCGTCAACGAGGCCAAGGACGAGATCGGCGGCATTGCCATGGAGATCGCCTCCAAGGTGGTGGAACGCGAGATCAAGGAAGAGGATCACAAGGATCTGATCGACGAATTTATCAAAAATGTGGGTGAAGCATCATGACCGAGATCGCAAGGATGTACGGCGGCAGTCTGTACGACCTGGCAGCGGAGGAGGGGCTTGAGACCCGCATTCTGGACGAGCTGGACGAGGTTTCGGCCATCCTGAAGGGTGACCCGGAGTACCTGCGGCTGCTCAGCACCCCCAGCATCCCCAAGAAAGAGCGCTGCGCCCTGCTGGACGAGGCGTTCCGGGGCAAGGGTCCACCTCTATGTGCTGAACTTTCTGAAGATCCTGTGCGAAAGGGCACCCTGCGGGAGCTGCCCGGCTGCGCACGCGCGTTCCGCGTGAAGTACAATCAGGCCCACGGCATCCTCGAAGCCACGGCGACCTCCGCCATCCCCATGACGGCGGAGCAGACCGAACGGCTCCACGAGAAGCTGGAGGCCGTGACCGGCAAGAAGATCGACCTGAAGACCAAGGTCGAGCCGGGCGTGCTGGGCGGCATCCGGCTGGACATCGAGGGCACCGAGCTGGACGGCACGGTGCAGAACCGTCTGGCCAGCCTCCGCCGCAGCATCGCAGGGATCACCGTTTAATCCGCCCCAATAAGCTGAACAAAGAATTGAGTGGTGAATACAAGACAATGCAACTGAAACCTGAAGAAATCTCCAAGATCATCCGGGCGCAGATCAAGCACTACGAAAACGTGATCGAACAGAGCGAGGTCGGTACGGTCATCATGGTCGGTGACGGTATCGCCCGCGCCAGCGGTCTGGAAAAGTGCATGGCCGGTGAGCTGCTCCAGTTTGATAACGGCGAATACGGCATGGCCCAGAACCTTGAGGAGAACACCGTCTCCATCGTTCTGCTGGGCTCCGACGTCGGAATCAAAGAGGGCAGCACTGTCAAGCGCACCGGCAAGGTCGTGTCCGTGCCGGTCGGCGACGCCATGATCGGCCGCGTTGTCAACGCCCTGGGCCAGCCCATCGACGGCGCAGGCCCCATCGAGACCACCGAGTTCCGCGCCATTGAGAGCAAGGCTCCCGGCATTATCTCCCGCCAGCCCGTGAACGAGCCGCTGCAGACCGGTATCAAGGCCATCGACACCATGGTGCCTATCGGCCGCGGCCAGCGCGAGCTTATCATCGGCGACCGTCAGACCGGCAAGACCGCTATCGCTATGGATACCATTCTGAACCAGAAGGGCAAGAACGTGACCTGCATCTATGTCGCCATCGGCCAGAAGCGCTCGACCGGTGGCGAACCTCGTCCAGAGCCTGACCGAGGCCGGGGCCATGGGCTACACCATCGTTGTGTCGGCCACGGCGTCCGAACTGTCGCCGCTGCAGTATATCGCCCCCTACTCCGGCTGTGCCATGGGCGAATACTTCATGCACAAGGGCAAGGACGTGCTTATCGTCTACGACGACCTGTCCAAGCACGCCGTCGCTTACCGCGCGCTTTCCCTGCTCATACGCCGCCCGCCCGGACGTGAAGCCTACCCCGGCGACGTCTTCTATCTGCACTCCCGTCTGCTGGAACGCGCGGCCAAGCTCTCCGACGAGCTGGGCGGCGGCAGCCTGACGGCGCTGCCCATCATCGAGACGCAGGCCGGCGACGTTTCGGCCTACATCCCCACGAACGTCATTTCCATTACGGACGGCCAGATCTTTCTGGAGACCGAGCTGTTCCACTCGGGCGTCATGCCTGCCGTCAACCCGGGTATTTCGGTCTCCCGTGTGGGCGGCAGCGCGCAGATCAAGGCAATGAAGAAGGTGGCCGGTAAGCTGAAGCTTCCGTATTCGCAGTACCGCGAGCTGCAGAGCTTCGCCCAGTTCGGCTCGGACCTGGATGCGGATACCAAGCGCCGCCTGGCGCAGGGCGAACGGATTGTGGAGGTGCTCAAGCAAGACCGCTCGGCACCCGTAGCCGTGGAAAAGCAGGTGGCCATCCTGTATGCGACCATCCACGATTACCTCGTGAAGATCAAGGTGCCGGATGTGGCAGAGTACGAAAAGGGCCTGTACGAATATCTCGACAACAATGCCGACGGTGCCAAGGTCATGGAGACCATCCGCACCACCGGCAATCTGGACAAGGATACCGAGGAAGCACTCAAGGGTGTTCTGTCCACTTACACCGAGAGCTTCGTCAAGGCGCACTGAGGGAAGGAGGCGTAACGCATGGCAGGTTCCATGAAAGAAATCAAACTGCGCATCAAAAGCGTAGAAAGCACCATGCAGATTACCAAAGGCCATGGAGCTGGTGGCTTCCTCCAAAATGCGCCGTGCCAAGGAGCGTGTCGAACACAGCCGCCCCTATTTTGAGACGCTGCACGAAACACTGACCGGCATTGCGGCGGCGGACCCCCGCGCCCGCAACCCGTATCTGCGCCGGGACGACATCAAGCGGACCCTGCTGGTGGTCATCGCCGGCGACCGCGGCCTTGCGGGCGGCTACAACAGCAATGTGCTGAAACAGGCCGACGCGCAGGAAGGCCCCCGTCACCGTGCTGCCCATCGGCAAGCGCTCCGCAGAGTATTTCGCCCACCACGGGGCCGGCCTCTTCACCCCCGAGGTGCTGATGGCGGCGGATGTGTCGGTGAGCGAGTGCTTCTCCCTCTCCCGTAAGATCACCGAGGGGCTTTTTGAAAGGCGAGTACGACGCGGTGAAGCTCTGCTACACCCGCTTTGACTCCATGATGACCCAGACGGCCACCACCCTCGAGGTGCTGCCCCTGACCATCGAGCCCCACCGAGGAGCAGAAGGCAGCCGCCCGCCGCAGTCAGATCCTGTACAAACCCAGTTGCGAGGAAGTGTTCGGTGCCATCATCCCCGAATATGTTGCGGGCATCGTCTACGGTGCCGTGTGCGAGAGCGTGGCCAGCGAGCTGGCCGCCCGCCGCACCGCCATGGACGCCGCGACCAAAAATGCGGGCGAAATGATCGACCATCTGAATCTGTATTACAACCGTGCCCGTCAGGCAAGCATTACGCAGGAGATCACGGAGATCGTGGCCGGCGCGGAGATTTAACGCCCTCTCAGGCGCTCCCCCAAAGTGGGAGCTTCAGAGGATTTGACTATCAAAAAGGAGTTGTAGCCTATGTCCGAAAAACACATCGGCAAGGTGATCCAAGTCATCGGCCCGGTGCTGGACATCCAGTTCGAGGATGGCCAGCTGCCGGAGCTGCTCAACGCCATTGAGATCGACAACCACGGCGAGAAGCTCATCGTCGAGGTGGCCCAGCTGACGGGGCGACAATGTGGCCCGCTGCATCGCAATGAGCAGCACCGATGGCTTGGTGCGCGGCACCGAGGCCGTGGATACCGGCGAGTCCATCAAGGTGCCCGTCGGCGACCAGTGCTTAGGCCGCGTGTTCAACCTGCTGGGCGAGCCGGTGGACAACAAGCCCGCCCCGGAAGCCGAGGCCTATTGGCCCATCCACCGCCCTGCCCCCCAGCTACGACGAGCAGCAGAGCACCACCGAGATCCTGGAAACCGGCATCAAGGTCGTCGATCTTATCTGCCCCTATGCCAAGGGCGGCAAGATCGGGCTGTTCGGCGGCGCCGGCGTCGGCAAAACCGTCCTGATTCAGGAGCTCATCAACAACATCGCCAAGGAGCACGGCGGCTACTCGGTGTTCACCGGCGTTGGCGAGCGCACCCGCGAGGGCAACGACCTTTACAATGAAATGAAGGAGAGCGGCGTTCTCAACAAGACGGCGCTGGTCTACGGTCAGATGAACGAACCGCCAGGAGCCCGTATGCGCGTGGCGCTGTCCGGTCTGACCATGGCGGAGTATTTCCGCGACCGCGAGGGGCAGGACGTTCTGCTCTTCATCGACAACATCTTCCGCTTCACGCAGGCCGGTTCGGAGGTTTCGGCCCTGCTGGGGCGCATGCCCTCGGCAGTGGGTTACCAGCCGACCCTGGCCACCGAGATGGGCGCGCTGCAGGAGCGCATCACCTCCACCCGCAAGGGCTCCATCACCTCAGTGCAGGCGGTCTATGTCCCTGCCGATGACCTCACCGACCCCGCCCCTGCCACCACCTTCACCCATCTGGATGCCACTACCGTTCTGGATCGTGCCATCGCCTCCCTCGGCATTTACCCGGCGGTCGATCCCCTGGATTCCACCAGCCGCATCCTCAGCCCCGAAGTCGTGGGTCAGGAGCATTACGAGGTTGCCCGCGCCGTCCAGAAGGTTCTGCAGCGCTACCGGGAGCTTCAGGATATCATCGCCATCATGGGCATGGACGAGCTGTCCGAGGCCGATAAGCTGACGGTCAGCCGCGCGCGTAAGATCCAGCGCTTCCTGTCCCAGCCCTTCCACGTTGCAGAGCAGTTTACCGGCATGCCCGGCCCGTACGTCCCCCTCAAAGAGACACTGCGCGGCTTCCGCGCCATCCTGAGCGGCGAATGCGACGACCTGCCCGAGAGCGCCTTCCTGTTCGCAGGCACCATCGACGATGTGTTCGCTAAGGCGAAGAAGGGGTAAACCATGACGACCTTTCATCTGACGGTGGTCACACCGGACGGCTGCGCCTTTGAGGGGCAGGCCGAGCGTGTGGTCTGCCGCGCCATCGATGGTGACCTTGCCATTCTGGCCAAGCACGGCGACTACTGCACCGCGCTGGGCATGGGCGAGGCCCACATCGTTGATGCCGAGGGCAGCCGCCGCCGTGCCGCCTGCATGGGCGGGATGCTCACCGTGCTGGACGGTGAGGTGCGTCTGGTAGCCACCACATGGGAGTGGGCTGAGCAGATCGATCAGGCCCGCGCCGAAGCTTCGAAGAAGCGCGCGGAGGAGATCTTGGCGCAGAAGAACCTTGATAAGCGCGACTATGAGCTGGCACAGGCCCGCCTGAAACGCGCCCTCGTCCGCACCTCCATCCACCCGTAACCCCAAAAAGCACCCCATCTGCGGCAGCCGCCGTGGGTGGGGTGCTTTTGCAAATAGTCGAATCTGGCCGAAAATCGCTGTTGCATCTGTACAGTTGTAACAAAACAAAGCAGCTTTTTATGGTTCTTTCCGAAAAATTCGCTCGGAACTGTTTATTTTGTCCGCCAAAAATTATATAATAAGTAGTACCACATGGTGAATTAAAATGAGATCGGTCTGCGCTGCGGCCGTTTGTGTCTATTTGGAGGTTGCCTGAATATGTTTGTTACCGACTATACCAAGCACTTGCTTGATAATGTGAAGAAGATCCACTTCATCGGCTGCGGCGGCAGCGGCATGTACCCGCTGGATCCAGATCCTGCACGCCAAGGGATATATCATCTCCGGCAGTGATGTGCTGGACGGCAGCATCATCCGCTCCGAGCGGGAGATGGGTGTCAAGGTCACGCTGGGCCACAGCGCCGATAATGTCGTCGGTGCAGACCTGGTGGTCTACTCTGCCGCCATCGCAAAGGACAATGTGGAGCTGAATGCGGCAGCCTCCTACGGCATCACGACCGTGGAGCGCAGCGTCCTGCTGGGCTATGTCAGCCGCCTGTACAAGGACAGCATCTGCGTCTCCGGCACCCACGGCAAGACGACCACCACGTCCATGATCACCACCGCGCTGGAGCTGGCGGGCCGCGACCCCTCTGCCGTCATCGGCGGCAAGCTGCCCCTCATCAACGGCTACGGCAAGGCCGGTAAGGGCGATGACATCGTCATCGAGGCCTGTGAGTATTCCGAGACCTTCCTCAAACTGACCCCCCCTCTACCTACCTGTCCGTTGTGCTGAACATCGACAACGATCATCTGGACTACTACGGCAGCATGGGTGAGCTGAAATTCGCCTTCAAGCGCTTCGCCCTTATGACCCAGTTCATGATCTTTGCAAACGCCGACGACAAGAACACGATGGACGTCATGTACACCCTTGACCGCCGTGTGCGCACCTTCGGCATCGACAACGACGGCGATTATCAGGCCATCAATGTGCAGGAGTATAAGCCCGGCTTCTTCGAGTTCGACCTCAAGGAGTGGGGCAAAATCACCGGCCACATCCGCCTGTCCGTGCCCGGCCGCCACAACATCTACAACGCGCTGGCCATGTGCGCCGTCTGCCGCTTTGCGGGCCTGACCGTGGAGCAGTGCGCCGAGGCTGCCGCCAGCTTCAAGGGCGCGGGCCGCCGCTTTGAGGTCTACGGCGAGTGCAACGGCGCGGTGGTTGTGGACGATTACGCACACCACCCCACCGAGATCCGTGCCACCCTCAACACCGCCCGCGAGATGGGCTACAAGCGCCTCATCGCCGTCCACCAGCCGTTTACATACAGCCGGACCAAGATGCTGTTCAACGACTTTGTGGACGTCTTCAAGATCCCCGATATCACGGTCATCACCCCCATCATGGGCAGCCGCGAGCCCAACGACCCCTCCATCACCAGCGCAAAGCTGGCCGCCCAGATCCCGAACTCGGTGCTGGTGGACAGCCTTGAAACGGCGGCTCAGTGGGTCAAGGACAACGCCCGCGAAGGCGACCTCGTCATCACCCTCGGCTGCGGCGATATCTATAAAGCCAGCAAGATGATGGTGAAATAAAACAGCCAGACAAAAAAAACCCCGCGTCAGCGGGGTTTTTTTGTCTGGCGGTCACTTCCGCCGCTTCAGGATCTCGTCCAGGATGGCGTCTGCCACGTCGGACTTTGCTCATCAGGGGCAGCTCCCGGGTGCCATCGGGGGTGATGAACGTGACCACGTTGGTGTCCACGCCAAAACCGGCTCCGGCGACCTTGAGGTTGTTCGCCACCACCATGTCCAGATTCTTCCGGGTCAGTTTGGCTGTGGGAGTTTTCCACCATATCCCGGGTCTCCATGGAAAAACCGCAGAGGAACTGGTGGGTCTTTTTTTTCGGGCCGATGGTGCCCAGAATGTCGGCGGTGCGCTCCACGGGGATGGAGAGGTCGCCGTCCTTTTTCTTGATCTTGTCGCTTGCCACCGTCACGGGGCGGTAGTCTGCCACGGCGGCAGCCATCACCAGCACGTCCATCTCCTCAAAGCGGCTGGTCACGGCATCGTACATATCCTGCGCCGTGGTGATGGGAACATCGGTGGTGAAGCGGACCGGCGGCAGGTCGGTGTGGCCGTGGATGAGGGTGACGTCCGCACCCCGCATGGCGGCGGCACGGGCCACGGCATAGCCCATCTTGCCGGTGGAATGGTTGGTCAGGTAGCGCACAGGGTCCAGCGGCTCCTGCGTGGGCCCGGCGGTCACGGCGATGCGGACACCGGCCAGATCCTTGGGCCGGGCGATGGCGTGGAGGCTGTACTCCATGAGGACGTCCTCCTTCGGCAGACGGCCGCTGCCCACGTCCTTACAGGCCAGCACCCCGCTCTCAGAGGGGATGACCGTGAAACCGTAGTGCTCCAGCGTTCTGAGGTTGTCCTGCGTGATGGGGTTTTCCAGCATCCCGGTGTTCATGGCTGGGCTGACCAACTTGGGGCACTTGGCCGCAAGCACCACGGTGGTGAGCATATCATCGGCAATGCCGTGGGCCATTTTGGCAATGACGTTGGCCGTGGCCGGTGCCACCAGAACGACATCTGCCTTTTTGGCCAGCGAGATGTGGGTGACCTCGAACTTGAAATCGCGGTCGAAGGTGTCCACCATGCACTTGTGGCCGGTCAGCGTTTCAAAGACGAGAGGGGGTGATGAAATGGGTGGCGTTCTCGGTCATAATGACCTCCACGTCCGCCCCCAGCTTTTTGAGTGCGCTGGCCACATTTGCCATTTTATAGGCGGCAATGCCGCCGGTAACGCCCAAAAGGACGCATTTGCCCTGCAGATCCATCCAAAAAACCTCCTGTTTTGCGGGTTTGCCTCTTTAGTATAATCCAAAATCACCGCCAGCACAACAAAATCTTTCGGTTGGGTCTTGTATCCAGCGCAAAAATGCGGTAAAATAGCTTGACTTAGAATAAAACCTCTCCGTCAAGGTCTGCGTCTTTGCCGCCTCTCCTCTCCTGCCGGGAGAGGCAAGCCAACCGGCTCCTCTGGCAGGGGGAGCCGGAGCAAAGCGCCTGAGAGGTTTTGCAGGAAAGGTAAAATATGATCTTAGCCATTGATATAGGCAACACCACCGTCGCCCTGGGCGGCATCAAGGACGGACGTGTATGCTTTGTGGCCCACATGGACACGGTGCGCACCCGGACGGCGGCGGAATACCGCGCCGAGATGGAAAAGGTGTTTGCGCACCGCCGCCACCCCGAAAAGCCCATCCGGTTCGAGGGCGCTGTGCTGACCAGCGTAGTGCCCCAGATCACCGGGGCACTGGCTGAGTGCGCCCGCTATTACACCGGCAAAAAGCCGGTCATCGTTTCGCCGGAGATCCGCACCGGGCTGACCATGGGCGTGCCCAACCCCGCCGCCGTCGGCAAGGACCGCCTTGTGGATGCGGCCTACGCGGCGGCCAAGTTCCCGCTGCCGGTCATCACCGTGGATCTGGGCACTGCCACTACATTTAATGTTGTGGATGAGAACCGGGTATTCCGGGGCGGTGTGATCTGCCCGGGGCTTTCCACCGGCCTGCGGGCTCTGGGGGAGCGCTGTGCCCAGCTGCCGCAGGTGCGGCTGAGCTCCCCCAAAGCAGCCATTGGTGTGAACACTGAGAGCTGTATGCTCTCCGGCTCTGTGCTGGGGACGGCTGTCCTGCTGGACGGCATCACTCAGCGCATCGAGGAAGAACTGGGCCGTCCGGCCACGCTGGTGGTCACAGGCGGTCTGGCAAAGTATGTCATCCCGCTCTGCCGCCATCCCGCTGACCTACGACCCGGAGCTGCTGCTGAAGGGGCTGGCACTGCTGTATCAGATGAACGCACCTCAGCCGCACTATGCCGCCGGGGGCAGGCGGCGGAACCCGAACAACAATTTCCGCCGGGGCCGCCGTCCCCGCTCCCAGCGCCGGGAACGCCGCGAGGAGAAGAACAAAAACGGCTGACGACGAAACAGGATGGAGAGAACAATGAAACTAGGGATCCTGGGCACGGGGATGATCGTGCGGGAGTTTCTGCCCTGGCTGGCAGGGCCAGACTGTCCCTTTACGGTGCAGGCACTCTGCAGCACCCAGCGCAGTGCGCCGGTGGCCGACGAGATGTGCGAACAGTACGGCATTCCCCAGCGCACCACGAACTATTTTGAATTATTGCAGTGGGTGGATGTGATCTATCTGGCCGTGCCCAACCTGCAGCATTACCGCTATGCCAAAGTGGCGCTGGAAGCGGGCAAGCATGTCATTGTGGAAAAGCCCATGGCCTGCTGCACCGCTGCCCAGACCGAGGAGCTGGCGGCGCTGGCCCGGCGGAAAAAGGTCTTTCTGTTCGAAGCCATGACCACCCAATATCTTGAAAATTATAATAAGATCCGGGGAGCTGCTGCCCCGCATCGGCACGGTGAAGCTGGTGCAGTGCAACTTCAGCCAGTATTCCAGCCGGTACGATGCCTTCTGTGCCGGGGAAACGCCGGTCTCCTTTGACCCGGAGGTGCAGGCGGTGCCCTCATGGATCTGAATGTCTACAACATCAGCTACATCGTGGGCCTGTTCGGGGAGCCGAATCAGGTGCATTACACCGCCAACATCGAGCGCGGCATCGACACCAGCGGCATCCTGACCATGGATTACAACAGCTTCCGGGCCGTCTGCATGGCGGCTAAGGACTGCGGTGCTCCCGCCCGGTATGTCATCCAGGGTACAAAGGGCTATATCCTGCAGAAATCCACGGCCAACTGGTGCGGCGGCGTGACCTTCCACCCCAATCAGGGCAAGGAAGAGCACTTCAACCTGAACGGCGGCAGACCCCGGCAGGCGGCGGAGTTCCACGCCTTTGCCCGCGCCATCGAGAGCGGGGATATGGAGCTTTGCAGCCGGATGCTGGACACCTCGGTGGCCGTCAGCCGTGTGCTGACCGTGGCCCGGCGGAGCGCCGACATCAAATTTCCCTGTGATAAATAAGGTGGGTTTGCCCGCTTATTTATAGATTCCCCTGACAGAAAAACCAGATTTGCGCCGTATCCGACGCTAAGGGCGGAACGGCAGCAGGAGGAAAAACTGAATTATGAAAAACAACGATCTTCGTACTCTCACCCGGCTGGCACTGCTGGTCGCCATCGAGCTGGTCATGAAGGCCATCGGTCTGGGCAGTGTGCCCATGGGCCCGCTTTACATGAGCTTTTTGACCCTTCCCATCGCCGTGGGCGCGATCACCATGGGCCCGGCGGCGGGTGCCGTTCTGGGCGGCGTGTTCGGCGCGGTGAGCTTCTATGACGCCGTCACCGGCGCTTCGGCCATGACCGGTGCGCTGTTTCAGGTCAGCCCCATCAACACCTTCATCCTCTGCGTGGGCATGCGCGTGCTGATGGGCGTGTGTGTGGGCCTGATCTTCAACGGCCTGAGCAAGCTGGACAAGAGCCGCACCTGGAGCTACATCGTCAGCGCCATGTGTGCCCCGGCCCTCAACACTCTGTTCTTCATGGGCTACATCGTGCTGGCCTTCTACGGCTGCGATTACGTCCAGAACCTCGTGTCCGTTAAGGGCGCTGCCAACCCCCTGATGTTCGTTGTGCTGCTGGTTGGTGTCCAGGGCGGTGGCTGAGTTCCTTGTCTCCGGCATCCTGGGCGGCATCGTGGCCCGCGCCGTGCACAAGTTCCTGAAGTAACCGCCGCGCGCAACGTCAGGGCAGCGCGTCCGGTTCCCGAATAAAAAGCAAAGACCAGAACCTCCTGCCGGTGCGGCGGGGCGGTTCTGGTCTTTTTTGCGGCACAATATAGGGGAAAATCAGCCGGGCGCTTAGGCCTCGGCGATGGCCTCGATCTCGCAGAGCACGCCCTTGGGCAGCTCTCGCACGGCCACGCAGCTGCGGGCGGGCTTGGAGGTGAAGAATTTGGCGTAGACCTCGTTAAAGGCCGCAAAATCCACGATGTCGGCGAGGAAGCAGGTGGTCTTGACCACCTTTTTCAAAAGCTGCTGCCGCCCGCTTCGAGGATGGCGCCCACGTTCTTGCAACTCTGCTCCGCCTGGGCGGCGATGCCGGCAGGGATCGTGCCGTCGGCGGGGTTCACCGGGATCTGGCCGGAAGTATAGACGAAACCGTTGGTGACGAAGCCCTGCGAATAGGGGCCGATGGCACCGGGGGCTTTTTCCGTAGCGATGACGTTCATAAGAAGACCTTCTTTCGTTTATAATAGAGATGCTGAGGAAAGTCTACACCCGGCGGGCGGGGCTGTCAATCTTCGCCCGCGTTTTTTCCTCTGCCGCCTTTACAATTCGGGCAAAAAGGCGGTATTCTTTATCTATTCTGAATGTACCCCACGACTGTTTCAGGAGGGACCCCATGGACATCCGCCAACTGCATTATTTTCTGGTCCTCTGCGAGGAGATGAACTACACCCGCGCGGCCCAGCGCCTGTTTTTTTGTCGCGCCAAGCGCTGCGGCAGAGCATCACCACGCTGGAGGCCGAACTCTGCGGGCCGCTGTTCGTCAGCGCCCACCACAAGCTCTCGCTCACCGAGGCGGGGGCTGAGCTTGCAGCGCCATGCGGCCCCGGTGGTGGAACAGTTCCAGCAGATGCAGGCGGCCCTCCACGCTGAGATCCAGTCGGCCCAGCCGGTGCGGATCGGCATCAGCGTCTCGCTGGTGCCGGATTACCTGCCGGGGCTGGAAACGCAGTTGGACAAGTTCCGCCAGCAGTACCCCCATATCGAGATGCGGTTCCGGCTGCTGGACAACGACGCCGTGGCCGACGGCGTGGAGCAGGGGGGAGCTGGAGGCGGGCCTTGTGATGGACCTCGGCTGTGCGGCCCCGGTGCTGGCCCGCACCACCCTGCGGGCGGACCCGGCCTGTCTGCTGGTGCCGCGGGGGCATCCCTTCTGGGAAAAAGGAGCGGGTGCCGCTGGCGGCGCTGCGGGGGCAGCGGGTGCTGCTGCCCAGTCTGCGGCAGGACCTCTTTGCACCGCTGTGGGATGCGTGCGCCAAGGCGGGCTTTGCCCCCGACGCCGAGATCGGCCCCAGCTTCTATCAGGCGTACTATCTGGTGCAGGAGCAGCTATGCACCTGCCTGACCCGCTACGAGCCGGGGGCCCGGCGGGAGCTGGACCGGGTGCGGGACGTTCTTATTGAGGATATGCCGCCGCTCTGCGTTTCCATGGTGCAGCGGCGGGATCACAATTCCGCCTACCTCGACCTGCTGCGCGGCTACCTGATGGAGGTGCTGGGGGGCACGGCGTCGCTGCCGCCCCGGCGGGGCCGGCCGGCCAAGCCGCCTTTTACAATATGCCCGTGCTTTCCAGCACGGCGGTGGAAAAAAACGGTGCCCCACCCCGCGCCGGGCACCCAGCTGCCCTTTGAGGGCGGACACAACTTCCGCGAGCAGGGAGGCTACGAGGCCGATGAGGGCAAGCATGTCCGCTGGGGGGGCAGATCTATCGCGGCATCCCCACCGGTCTGTTGACGAGCGACGCAGACCGGAAACTGCTGGATTCCCTTGGGCTGCGGCTCATCCTTGATCTGCGCAGCGAGCAGGGAGGCCGAGAAGATGCCGGACTATGTGCCGGACGGTGCACGGCTGGTCCGCATCTGCGGGCTTTGCCTTGACGGCGGCAAAGAGGTGGACTTCTCGCCGGAGGATCGGGAAAAGCTGCTGGAGGGCAAGCCCGATGAGGGCCGCCGGATGGCCGACGCCATGTACGAGCGGATGCTCCACGCCAACAAGGCCTACAAAGGAGCTGTTCCGTGCGCTGGAAGCCGGCGAAACGCCGGTGCTGTTCCACTGCTCCGGCGGCAAAGACCGCACGGGCGTGGCCGCCATGCTGATTTTGCTGGCGCTGGGCGCTTCGGACGAGACAATCTACGCCGATTTCGTCCAAACGAACGAGTGCCGCCGCCCGGAACTGGAAAAGATCTGGGCCGAGCACGCCGAGGAGATCGCCGCCCGGCCGGAGCAGAAGAAGTTCTATCAGGGCATCGCGGGCGTCCACCCCGAATCGGTGGAACTGGTGCTCTCCACCATCCGCAGCCGCTGCGGCAGCGCCGATGCCTACCTTGAAGCCGAATACGGCCTGACCCCCGCCCGCCTGATGAGATTGAGAAGAATGTATCTGGAGTAAAAGCGGAAAAAACTCCCTCAGTCACGGCTTGGCCGTGCCAGCTCCCTCTGGGAGGGAGCCTTGGCGCAGCGGAAAGCTGTGTCGGAGGGAGTTTAATTTGTAAAATATCTTGACATTGATTCAAATGTTTCGTAATATAAGAGGTAGTATGGATTCCATGAAGGACGCTGCGTGCAGGGGATATCCGCAACCAAAGTTCAATGGGGCTTCATCTGCCCGTTTTTATAACAAAACCTTCGAAATAACAGGACTGTACCGAAAAGCAGCCTCGGCCTTGGGCCGTGGTGTCTCGTTTTTTGTTGGCCTGTTTTGTATTGCGAGCTTGATTTTTGTATTGTTGACCCACGCCTTGCCCGGCAGCGTCTCCAGCATGAGTTGAATTTTGAAACTTTAACTTTGAGGAGAGTGAACACAATGCCCACGATCGGATGGATCGTGGTCGTGATCGTCGCAATTGCTGCTGGCATCGGCGGGGGTTATTTTATTGGTTACAACAACCGTAAAAAGACCGCTGAGGCTCAGATCGGCAGCGCCGAAGCCGAGGCGACCCGGCTGGTGAACGAAGCGATCAAGACCGCAGACCAAAAACGCAAAGAAGCCGTTCTGGAGGCCAAGGACGAAGCCTTCCGCCTGAAAGCCGAAGTGGACGCCCAGAAAGCCGAAGCCGACAAGGAGATCAAGCAGCGCCGCGCCGAGATCACCCGGCAGGAGAACCGCATGGACCAGAAAGAGACCGCCCTCGACCGCAAGACCGAGGCGCTGGAAAAACGCGAAGAAGAGCTCAAGAAAAAGAAGGAAGAAGCCGAAGCCCATCTGGCCGAGGTGGACGCCATCCGCGCCAAGGAGATGGAGCGGCTTGAGACACTGGCCGGCCTGAGTCAGGAAGACGCCCGCGAGGTGCTGCTGCACAAGGTGGATGAGGAGCTCACCCACGAAAAGGCTGTCCGTGTGGCCGCCTATGAGACCGACCTGAAGGAGAACTGCGACAATCTGGCCCGGAACCTGATCGGTCAGGCCATTGCCCGCTGCGCTGCCGACCATTGCAGCGAGACCACCGTCAGCGTCGTGCCGCTGCCCAGCGAAGACATGAAAGGCCGCATCATCGGCCGGGAAGGCCGGAACATCCGCACTCTGGAGACCCTCACCGGCGTGGACCTCATTATTGATGACACCCCGGAGGCCATCACCCTGTCCTCCTTCGACCAGACCCGCCGCGAGGTGGCCCGCATGACGCTGGAGCGCCTGATCGGCGATGGCCGCATCCACCCCGCCCGCATCGAGGAGACGGTGGAGAAGTGCCGCCACGACCTCGAACTGCAGATGAAGCGGGAGGGGCGAAAAAGGCCGTTATGGAGCTGGGCATCCACGGTCTGCACCCCGACCTGATCAAGCTGATCGGCCGTTTGAAGTACCGCACCAGCTTTGGCCAGAACGCGCTGACGCACACAGCATGGAAGTGGCTTGGCTGGCCGGTCTGCTGGCGGGCGAGATGGGCGTCAATGTCACGCTGGCACGCCGCGCCGGTCTGCTCCATGATATCGGCAAGGCCCTTGACCATGAGTTCGAGGGCAGCCATGTCCAGATCGGTGTGGACATCTGCCGCAAGTACAAAGGAGAACACCCAGATCATCCACGCCATCGAGGCCCATCACGGCGATGTGGAGCCCAAGACTCCGCTGGCCTTCATCATTCAGGCCTGCGACGCCATCAGCGCTGCCCGTCCGGGCGCCCGCCGCGAGAATCTGGAGAACTATATGAAGCGTCTGGAGAAGCTGGAGGAGATCTCCTCCAGCTTCGAGGGCGTCGAGCAGGCATTCGCCGTGCAGGCTGGCCGCGAAGTGCGCATCATGGTCAAGCCCGACGTCATCAGCGACGATCAGGTCATCCTGCTGGCCCGCCCATCGCAAAGAAGATCGAGGACACGCTGGATTACCCCGGCCAGATCAAGGTCAATGTCATCCGCGAGAGCCGCGCCGTCGATTACGCAAAATAAGCAATCTCATTTTTTGGGAGCCCGCTGCCTTTGGCAGCGGGCTCTTTTGCGCGCGCTTTTTTCAAAAACTGTCCGTGGCACGAGAACGGTTATGCAATGAAACCCAAGCGAAGAGTACGATTTGCTCACGAAAAAGTAAAACTGACGAAGCGCTTTATAAAAGAAAGAAAGAGAGCGTGCGAAATAGTCAGTAAAAAAAGAATAAATCATACTTTTTTCAACTGGAACTATTTACAAGTGAAATGCGCTCATAGGTAAAACTTGTACAAAAAAATAAGCGCTTTCTTCGGCAAAGTGTTGGACAAACCGCAGAAATGTGCTTTTGCCGGGAGACAAATTTTGAAAAAAAGGCTTTTTCTTTCGCAAAAGACCGATGTATAATGCGGCCAAGGCACAAGGGAGTGCAAAGTTCCAGAGGGGGAACGGAGACCCTTGTGTATTTTCAGAACACGCCGCTTTAGCAGGGCATAGCCCTGAAGCGGTCAAGAGAGGGGAAAAAATAGATATGAAATTCGATCGTCGTATTTCGCGCCGCAGCTTCCTGTCTGCTGCGGGTGTCACCACGGCTGCACTGGCTCTGACGGCTTGCGGCGGCTCTTCCAGCTCCGTGGCAGCTTCTTCCGCTGCCGGTTCTACGGCGTCCTCTGCAGCTGGCACTGCACAGGGCGGCACCCTGAACATCATGCTGGAGACCGAGGTTCAGTCCCTCGACCCGCAGGTGGCCACCGACGGCACCTCCTTCGAGGTCATTGCGGACTACACCGACGGCCTGATGCAGATGGACGCCGACGGCGCAGCCATTCCGGCGCTGGCGGAGACCTACGACATCAGTGAGGACGGCAAGACGTATACCTTCCACCTGCGCGATGCCAAGTGGTCCAACGGGGATGCTGTGACCGCCGCTGACTTCGTCTTCGGCTGGCATCGTGCGGTTGACCCCGCCAATGCTTCCGAGTATTCCTACATGCTGTCTGACATCGGCCAGGTGGTCAACGCCGCAGAGATCATTGCCGGTGAGAAGCCCGTCACGGATCTGGGCGTGACCGCAGTGGACGATAAGACGCTGGAAGTCCAGCTGAACGTTCCCGTCAGCTACTTCCTGAGCCTGATGTACTTCCCCACCTTCTACCCCGTGAACGAGGCGTTCTACAACAGCTGCGCAGACACCTTTCGGCACCAGCCCCGACACCGTGCTTTCCAACGGTGCCTTCAAGCTGACCGACTACCAGCCCGCTGCTACCGCATTCGAGCTGACCAAGAACCCCGACTACTACGACGCTGCAAACATCGCTCTGGATGGTCTGGCCTATCAGGTCATCAAGGACAGCCAGCAGGCTCTGATGAGCTTCCAGACCGGCGCACTGGATCTGACCCTGCTGAACGGTGAACAGGTCGATCAGGTCAAGGACGACCCCGAATTCACCAGCGTGGGTGCCGGTTACCTGTGGTACCTCAGCCCCAACATGGCGGGCGTGCCCGAACTGGCCAACGAGAACCTGCGCAAGGCCATCACCTTCGCGCTGGATCGTGATGCCATCACGGACGATGTCCTGAAGGACGGCTCCGCTCCCCTGCTACACCGCCGTTCCTCCGCAGTTTGCCACCGGCCCGGACGGCAGCGACTTCAGCGCCGACCAGACCAAGTTCGCTGATTCCTGCGCCTACGACGACCGACAAGGCCAAGGAGTACTACGAACAGGCCAAGAGCGAGCTGGGCAAGGACTCCTTCACCTTCGATATGGTCGTTGACGCCGACGATGCACCCCAGAAGGTCGCACAGGTCGTCAAGGAGCAGCTGGAGACCACGCTGGAGGGCTTTACCCTGAACCTGACCGTCGAGCCCAAGAAGCAGCGCGTGCAGGATATGCAGGACGGTAACTTCCAGCTGGGCCTGACCCGCTGGGGTCCCGACTACGCCGACCCCATGACCTACCTCGGTATGTGGGTCACCGGCAACTCCAACAACTACGGTCTGTGGAGCGACGCCGACTATGACGCCGTCATCAACGAGTGCACCACCGGTGACCTGTGCACCGACCCCGAAGGGGCCGCTGGGCTGCCATGTACGACGCGGAGCCATCGTGCTGGATCAGGTCGTCATCTTCCCGCTGTACGGTCAGTGCAACGCCGAGATGATCTCCTCCGCCGTCAAGGGTGTGGAGCATCACCCCCTGCGCTCTGAACCGCGTGTACAAGCGCACCACCAAGAGCGTCTAAACATCCGAATTGCTGAACAAGGCCGCACAGTGGCCCGCAAAAGCCACTGTGCGCCTTTTTGGCATTGTATCTGTCCGCGGCAGACGAACGACTGACCGCAAAATACACCGGACAAAGGGGGTCCACCCGACGTGAAAAAATATACGCTCAAGCGAATCCTGACCTCGCTGTTCACTTTGCTGGCCATTCTGCTGGTCCTGTTCATCCTGATGCAGCTGATGCCCGGTTCGCCCTTTCAACGATGAAAAGCTGACGGCTGACATGCGCGCTGCCCTGTACGCAAAGTACGGTCTCGACCAGCCCATCTACATCCAGTTCTTCCGCTATGTGGGCAACATGCTTCGCGGCGACCTCGGCGTCAGCTACAATATCTCCAAGAACACGCCCATCTCCCAGCTCATCCAGTCCCGTCTGCCCATCTCCATCCAGATCGGCGGCATGGCGGTCACGCTGGGTGCCGTGGTGGGCCTTGTGCTGGGCATCATCGCCGCCCCCTCAAGCGGGACACCATTTTTGATACCGTCGCCACCATCATCTCGGTCATCGGCGTGTCGGTGCCGTCCTACGTCTTTGCGCTGGCGCTGAGCTACACCTTCGGCTTCAAGCTCCGCTGGTGCCCGATGCTCTTCTCCGCGAAGGACATCTTCGGGTCCAGCGTATTGCCCAGCGTGTCGCTGTCCATGTTCACCATGGCCTCCATCGCCCGTTTTACCCGCAGTGAGATGATCGAGGTGCTGGACTCCGATTATATGCTGCTGGCCGAGAGCAAAGGCATCTCCGGCCCGGCGCTGATCTTCCGCCACGCGCTGCGCAACGCGCTGATCCCCATTGTCACCGTCCTGGCGCCCCTGATCGTGGACCTGATGACCGGCTCGCTGGTGGTCGAGAAGATCTTCGCCATCCCCGGCGTGGGCAGCCTGCTGGTGACGGCCATCCAGTCCAACGACTACAATGTGGTCATCGGCCTGAGCTTCATCTACAGCGCTATGTACATTGGCATCATGCTGGTCGTTGACCTGCTGTACGGCGTCATCGATCCGCGCATTCGTCTGGCAAAGGGGGGACGACTGATATGGCAGCAAAAGCGATCCGGCTGGGCGGCGAATCCACCGCCGCCGCCATCGTCCAGCCGCAGTGGATACCTGTATTCCCCGAGCATAAGTTCAACGAGGCGGATTTCACCCTCAAGCACAACGACGCATGAGATCGCAATGGACTCCAACTTTGCAGCCCAGAGCTTCTGGAAAGACGTGCGCATCCGCTTCTTCCAAAAAAGAGCGCCGTGCTGGGCCTCGTGCTCATCGTCTTCATCGTGCTGCTGGCCGTCTGGCCCCGGCATGAACAGCTACACCTACTCCGGCCAAGACCTGAGCCAGAAGAACTTTGCGCCCCGTGTGCCCGGCATTGGAGAAACTTCGGCATTCTTCACGGCGGTGACGAGAAAATGAGCACCACCACCGGTTCCAAGACGGTCAATGCCTTATGTGGAAAAAGGGCAAGGACGGACGTCTACTACTGGTTCGGCAGCGACCCTATGGCCGCGATATCTGGACCCGCACCTGGGAGGGTGCCCGCGTGTCCCTGATCATCGCGGTTGCCGCCGCCATCATCGATATGGTCATCGGCATGAGCTACGGCCTGATCTCCGGCTACTTCGGCGGCAAGGTGGATATGCTGATGCAGCGCTTTCTTGAAGTTGCCAACGGCATCCCCCGTCTGGTCATCGTTACACTGCTGCTTCTGGTGCTGCAGCCCGGCATGATCACCATCATCTTCGCTCTGATGCTGACCGAGTGGGTGGGCATGAGCCGCATCGCCCGTGCTGAGATGCTCAAGCTGAAGGACCAGGAATTCGTTCTGGCTTCCCGCACGCTGGGTGCGGGCAGTTTCTTCATCATTTTCAAGGAAGTGTTACCCAACATTATCGGACCCATCATCACGCAGGTCATGTTCAGCATCCCCACCGCCATCTTTCACCGAGGCCTTCCTTTCGTTTCGTCGGTCTGGGCATCCCGGTGCCGCAGTGCTCGCTGGGCTCTCTGATCAGTGAGCTGTACAACAGCTTTACCACCCATCCTTATCAGATCATCCCGCCGATGGTGGTCATGAGCCTGCTGATGATGAGCTTCAACCTCGTGGCCGACGGCCTGCGCGAGGCACTTGACCCCAAGATGAAGAGTATGTAAGGAGGCACACCTCATGCCTGATACGACAAGAGAACAGGTCTTGTCGGTGCGAGACCTTGATATTACCTTTAAGACGACGGCTGGCCCCGTCCACGCCATCCGCGGCGTGAACATCGACCTGTACAAGGGCGAGACAGTGGCGCTGGTGGGCGAATCCGGCTCCGGCAAGTCCGTCACCATGAAGGCCGCCATGGGCATTCTGGCCCAGAACGCCATCGTCAACAGCGGCTCCATCCAGTTCAGCTACCACCACGCCGACGGCTAAGCCCCGAGACCGTGGACCTGCTGCAGAAAGACAAAAAGTGGATCCGCCGCCACATCAACGGCAAGCGGATCGCCATGGTGTTCCAGGATCCCATGTCCAGCCTGAACCCCACGATCCCCATCGGGAAGCAGATCATGGAGGGCATGCTGTGGCACTTCAAAATGCCCAAGGATGCCGCCTACAAAAAGGCTGTGCAGCTGCTGGAACTGGTGGGCATCACCGATGCCGAAAAGCGCATGAAGAGCTACCCGCACCAGCTGTCCGGCGGTATGCGCCAGCGTGTGGTCATTGCCATTGCACTGGCCTGCGACCCCGACCTGCTGATCTGCGACGAGCCCACCACCGGCACTGGATGTGACCATTCAGGCCAAAATTCTGGAGCTGATCCGCAGCATCCAGCGTGAGCGCGGCATCTCGGTCATTTACATCACCCACGATCTGGGCGTTGTGGCAAAGGTGGCCGATTATGTGGACGTGATGTACGCAGGCAAAAGATCGTAGAGACCGGCACCATCGACGAGATCTTCTACGAGCCGCGCCACCCCTACACATGGGGCCTGCTTTCCGCCATGCCCGATCTGGACACCGCAGACGACCGTCTGTACACCATTCCCCGGGTTCGCCGCCGAACCTGCTGCATGAGAAGCAGGGCGATGCCTTTGCGCCGCGCAACCATTATGCCCTGAACATCGACGACGAAGTTGACCCGCCCATGTTCAAGATCAGCGACACCCACTATGCAGCCACATGGCTGCTGGACCCCCGCGCACCCAAGGTGGACATGCCGCCTGAGCTGGCTCAGCGCATCGCCCGCATGCGTGCCGAGGCAGAAAAAGATCAAGGAGGCGGAATAAATGGCAGGACAGAATGCTGCTCCTGCTGAAGGTCGAGGGCCTGAAGCAGTATTTCCGCGTGAGCAAGAAAACTATACCGTCAAGGCTGTGGACAATGTCAGCTTTGAGATCTATCCCGGCGAGACCTATGGTCCTGGTGGGCGAGTCCGGTTCCGGCAAGTCCACCATCGGCCGCAGCGTCATCCGCCTGTATGACCCCACTGCCGGCAAGATCACCTTTGAGGGACAGGATATCAGCGGCAAGCTGAACCACAGCCAGAACAGCACCCTGCGCACTCAGATGCAGATGATCTTCCAAGACCCGATGGCCTCTCTGAACCCCCGCAAAAAGGTGGAGGACATCATCGGCGAAGGGCTGGACATCCACCACATGTACAAAACGCAGGGCGAGCGCCGCGAAAAGGTGGAGAAGATCCTCGCGAAGGTCGGCCTTGCGCCCGAGCACGCCGAGCGCTACCCCCACGAGTTCTCCGGCGGCCAGCGCCAGCGCGTCGGCATCGCCCGCGCCCTCATCATGAACCCGAAGCTCATCATCGCCGACGAGTGCATCTCGGCACTGGACGTGTCCATCCAGGCGCAGGTCGTCAACCTGATGAAAGACATCCAGCAGGAGACCGGCACCGCCTACCTGTTCATTGCCCACGACCTGTCCATGGTCAAGTACATCTCCGACCGCATCGGTGTGCTCCATCTGGGCCACCTGCTGGAGACGGGCACGACGGAAGAGATTTTCGAAAATCCCATCCACCCCTACACCCGGAGCCTGCTGTCGGCCATCCCGCTGCCGAACCCCGTTGTGGAGAAGCGCCGCGTGGCAGAGACGTACGACTACGCCACTTCCGGCATCGACTACACCCAGGGCACCAACCACCATGTCAGCGGCAGCCACTACGTCAAGTGCACCGACGACGAGTTCCGCAAGTGGACGAAGTAACCGTCCCGCAAAAGTTTACCGAACCTCTCCCCGCGCAGGGGTCTGACCGTGTCCCCCGCGGGGAATTTTTATATGATATGCAAAAAACAGCGCCGCGTCCGGTTGGATGCAGCGCTGTTTTTTCTTTCAGGGCGTCAGCCCATGTAGCTGATGTTCACATCAATCTGGCCGTTATAGCCGGGGATGCGGGCGGTGCAGGTACCCTGCCACATATCGCAGGCGATGGGGCTGCCGGCCACATTATAATGTGCATTCCAGATGGGGTACTGGCTCAGCTGGCTCAGATCCAGCCGGTTGCGGAACCACAGGGTGGAGGCGTAGACGCCCGGCTGATAGCCCTGGGCCTTGACTTCCTCGCAGAAGGCGATGGCGCACTTGGTGCGGTCGGTGACACCCAGGCCATCGGCGCGGCCATTCTTGCCGCCGGAGGCCTCAGTATCGAAGTAGATGGGGTAGTCGAGCTTGCGGCCGTTCAGGGACATAGGCGCAGCCCTGCGCTTCTTCCCGGGCCTCATTCTCGTTGACTGCCTGACTGAAGAAGTAGACGCCCACCTTGAGGCCCGCGTTCCGAGCATTGGTGAAGTGCTGCTCGAACATGGGGTCCTGCACCAGCGTGCCGGAGCCGTAGCCACGGTAACCGAGGCGGATGATGACGAACTCCACGCCTGCCTTTTTTGGCCTTTTCAAAATCAATGTTGGAACTGGTATTTGGAGACATCAATGCCGAACTTTGCGCTCTGCTGCACACCATCGGCATCAAAATAATAGAGCTTGTTGTCGATGGACTGGATGCCGTTCACGCGCTGGTTGGTGTACTGGTCATAATAATAGGTCTTGCCGCCCACCGTGCGCCAGCCGGAATAGACCGGGGCAGGGGTATTATCCTCTTTTTTTGCCAAACAGCCACTTCCACAGCCAGCTCAACAGGCCGTTCTCGTCGGCCAGACACTGGGCGTCGATGCTGTCTTCATCCAGCGTGCCGGCATCCAGCGCGGCCCGGATCTCCTCCGGCGTCAGCAGGATGGTGCCGTTTTCATCTTTGATCTGGGCCTCGGCCAGCGCGTCTTCCACCGAGTTGACCCCGGCGGTGCTCACGGCCGTGTCCGCGGCCCCCCCTCCATGGCGGTATTCTCCACCCGGGGGCTCAGGGGGTCTTCCGCAGCCAGTTCATCGGTCTCCTGCTGGAAGACGGGGAACGCGTTTTTCCTGTTCCAGCCCGGTGCCATTGCCTGCCATGGGGTCTGCGGGGAGCGGGCTCCTGCGCAGGCTCACTGGGCGCGGCCTCGGAAGATGCCGCCTCGCTCACGCTGGGCGCTGCGGATCCAGCTTTTTCTTCCACAGAAGCTGCCGTGCTCTCGGCTTTGGACTCTGCGGGCTGCTCCGTTGCAGCTTCGCTCTCCGCCTTGACCGTGGGCTTTTTCTGCTCCTGTTTTTTCTGGTTCTGATTGGTGCTGGTCTGGGTGGAGTCGTCCTCCCACTGGATGGTGGAGGGGCTCCACGGTCAGGCCCACCGGCTGGGCTGCCAGCAGGGCCGTAGTGCCCACGCCGCCCACAGCAACCGCAAGCGCCATGACCATGGCTGCCACGGCCTGGCCCGCGCCGCGCCGCGCGCCTTTCTTTGCCGAGTTTTGAAGTGTTCTGTTTCATGTCGCCTGCTTGCCTCCAGCCTGATCGGGCCTGCATCGCCCGTTTATTTTCACAACGGGCCGCCCTGCAGCCCCCGGAGCATTCCAATAACGCTATTTTGACCTCTTTAGTATACACCCAAACCCAAGCTCCCGTCAATGTTCCGCGCCACAGAAGCAGCACTGCAAATCCGATTTTTTGGGCCAAGAGAAAACGCTCCATTCAGAGTACGAACCAGAACACGCAAAAATTGCACCTGCCGCGCAAAAAGATGCAATTTCTTCTCTTTTTCAATTTTCCTCTTGCTGTCTTGACACGTGTATGGTATGATGATGGTCATGCAGCTTTGCTGCACTGTGAACACACCGTACGGAAAGGCGGAAGCGATATGTCAAATGTAAAAGATTTCTTAAGACGAAAAGACATCGTCATTACCCCCGCAGCGCTACCTCATTGAGGCGCTGGGTGCCATGGCGCAGGGCCTGTTTGCCAGCCTGCTCATCGGCACCATCATCAAGACACTGGGCCAGCAGACCGGGCTGGAGACGCTGGTGGACCTGGGCAGCTATGCCACAGCCATGAGCGGCCCGACTATGGCCGTGGCGATCGGCTGGGCGCTCCACTGCCCGCCGCTGGTACTGTTCAGCCTGATCACGGTAGGCTACTCGGCCAACGCCTTGGGCGGAGCGGGCGGCCCTCTGGCCGTCCTCATCATCGCCATTGTGGCCGCTGAGCTGGGCAAGGCCGTCAGCAAGGAGACGAAGGTCGACATTCTTGTCACTCCGCTGGTGACCATCTTTGCCGGCGTCGGCCTCTCGATGCTCATCGCCGCCCCCATCGGCGCAGCCGCAAGCCAGGTGGGCACCCTCATCATGTGGGCCACTGAACAGGCCCCCTTCCTCATGGGCATCATCGTTTCGGTGGTCATCGGCGTGGCCCTGACGCTGCCCATCTCGTCCGCCGCCATCTGCGCGGCATTGGGACTGACGGGACTGGCCGGCGGCGCTGCCGTGGCGGGCTGCTGCGCCCAGATGGTCGGCTTCGCCGTTATGAGCTTCAGGGAAAACGGCGTCGGCGGTCCTCATCAGCCAGGGCCTCGGCACCAGTATGCTGCAAATGGGTAACATCGTACGCAACCCCCGGATATGGATCCCACCCACGCTGGCCTCCGCCATCACCGGCCCCATCGCCACCTGCATCTTCCGCATGGAGATGAACGGTGCCGCCGTCTCCTCCGGCATGGGTACCTGCGGCCTGGTGGGGCAGATCGGCGTCTACACCGGCTGGGTCAGCGACGTGGCCTTCGGCGCCAAGGCCGCCATCACCCCGATGGACTGGGCTGCCCTCGTCCTCATCTGCTTCGTTCTCCCCCGCTGTCCTGAGCGTGATCTTCTGTGAGATCGAGCGCAAGCTGGGCTGGATCAAAGAGAACGACCTGAAACTGAACTAAAGCCCAAAAGCCAAAAATGAGGCAGGATATCCCTTTTCCCGGGAATCCTGCCTCATTTTTTAACGATCTTTCTCAGCCGCACAGGCCGCAGGCCGCGCAGGCCGCAGGGGGTGGTGCGCAGCTGCCC
>VOFJ01000150.1_pt1 | contig 26228 bp, 42 predicted proteins | sample 5384081 | NCBI WGS metagenome assembly VOFJ01 (sample SAMN12384729, study PRJNA508395) | human gut metagenome | isolation source: healthy gut I | host: Homo sapiens | reverse complement strand
CGGTGGCAAGAGAGGACGCACCGATATTGACAATGTTATTGCCGATCAGAATGGTGCTGAGCAGGCTGTCGTAGCGCTCAACCAGCGCCAGCGTGTGCGCTGCTTTGGCGTCGCCGTCCTCCGCCTTTGCTCCGCAGGCGGATCTCATTCAGCGAGTTATACGCTGTTTCTGCCGCCGAGAAAAAATGCAGCCAAAACCGATCAGGATTATCAGTGCGACGATCATAAATATACTGCCATCGTCCATTGGGGAACTATCAACTCTTTCTGTATGTTATTTATGTGTAGAACTACACATTTTATTTATTATAGCATAGATATGCACGCAACGCAAAGGGTACGCCGTCAAATTTGTGTAAAAACGTGTTTTTATCTAATTTTGGAATTTCTTCGGTTCCTTCTTTGCAAAGAAGGAACAAAAGAAGCGTATGGTACGCACCCGCTTGTTCGTTGTTGCTTCGCCCGCAGGGCGCAAAGAGCCTCCCCACGCGGTGGGGAGGTGGCCGAGCGCCAGCGATGGCCGGTGGGGCTTTTGCCCGTTTCCCGCAGCACGCTCGCTTACGGGTAAGCTGCGGGCCGGGCATGCCCGGCCCCTACGGGCGATGGCCCGGTGTCGAGTTGCTGCCGGGGCGGGCGGATATGGAATCCGCCCCTACGGAGGGCATAGGGCGAAAAAAGGCAATAATAACGAGGTTCCACGGGCGAGCAATGCTCGCCCCTTACATAGTCCTGCAGTTCATCAAAACAAAAAACACCGCCTGCCCTTTGCGGGCAAGCGGTGTCTTTTTATCAAGTTATCTGACTAATCAGACCAGCTCGATGATAGCCATCTCGGCGGCGTCGCCGCGACGAGGGCCGGTCTTGTAGATGCGGGTGTAGCCGCCATTGCGGTCAGCGTACTTGGGGCCGATCTCATCAATGACCTTCTTGGCAATGTCCTCCTTGGTGATGTAGGAGAAGACCTGACGCTTTGCGTGCAGATCGTCCTGCTTACCGAGGGTGACCATCTTCTCGGCCATGGAACGAACTTCCTTGGCGCGGGTAACGGTGGTCTCGATCTTGCCGTTCTCAAACAGGTAGGTCACCATAGCGCGCAGCATAGCGTTGCGGCTGTCGGTGGCACGACCGAGTTTACGGGTACCGGGCATTTCGATTCACTCCTTATCAATAGAATCCGCGTGTCGCGGGGGGTTAGTTTTCGTCTTCCTTGGTCAGAGAGAAACCAAGGCTGTCCAGCTTTGCCATGACCTCTTCGAGAGACTTGCGGCCCAGGTTGCGGACCTTCATCATCTCGTCCTCGCTCTTGCCGATGAGGTCACCAACCGTGTTGATGCCGGCACGCTTGAGGCAGTTGAAGGAACGGACGCTCAGGTCCAGCTCCTCAATCGTCATCTCCAGTGCCTTCTCACGGCCCTGGTCGTCGTTGTCCACCATGATCTCGGTCTCGCAGCGGTCTCATCGCAGAGGTTCACGAACAGGTTCAGGTGCTCGGTCAGCACGCGGGCCGCCAGGCTCAGGGCCTCCTGCGCATTGCAGGTGCCGTCGGTCCAGACTTCCATAATCAGCTTATCGAAGTCGGTGATCTGGCCCACACGGGTACGATCCACCGTGTAGTTGACCTTGAGGACGGGGGTGTAGATGCTGTCCACAGGCAGGGTGCTGATGTCGTTCTTCTCAATCAGCGCCTGCTTGTTCTTCTCAGCAGGAACGTAGCCGCGGCCCTTGTCAAAAAGGTCAGCTCCATGACCAGCTTAGCGCCCTCGCCCAGGGTGGCGATGTGCCACTCGGGGTTCAGGATCTCGAGGTCGTCGCCGCCCTTGATGGTGCCAGCAGTGACCTCGCAGGGGCCGACGGCCTCCACGCGGACGGTCTTGGGGGCTTCGCCGTAGATCTTGGCAGCGATGCCTTTGAGGTTCAGGACGATTTCGGTGACATCCTCACGCACGCCCTCGATGGTGGTGAACTCATGCACCACACCGTCGATCTTGACGCTGGTGACAGCCACACCGGGCAGAGAGGACAGAAGCACACGACCCAAGATGTTGCCCAAGGTCGTGCCGAACGCCGCGCTCGAGGGGCTCGACGACGAACTTACCGTAGCGGCCATCCGGGGAAAGGGCCGCCGTTTCGATCTTGGGGCGTTCGATCTCCATCATAAAAACCCTCCCTTGTTAAGCCGGTGCCCGAAGGCACCGGTTCGGTTGGAAAAAATCGTAGAAAACAGTTAAGAGGATTACTTGGAGTACAACTCGACGATCAGGTGTTCCTCAATGGGCATATCAATGTCCTCGCGGGCGGGCATCTTGGTGACGGTGCCCTTCAGGGCGTTCTTGTCACGCTCCAGCCAGGAGGGCAGCAGCACGACAGGAGCCTCCTCGCCCAGCAGCTTGCTGAACTTGACGGAGGAACGGCTGGACTCGATGACTTCGATCACATCGCCCGCCTTGACCTGGTAAGAGGGAATGTTGACCCGCTTGCCATTGACAGTGAAGTGGTTGTGGGAAAACAGCTGGCGGGCGTCGCGGCGGGTCTTGGCAAAGCCCAGACGGTAGACGACGTTGTCGAGACGGCGCTCGACGAGGACCAGCAGGTTGACACCAGTCTGGCCGGGCATGGCGGAAGCCTTCTCATAGTACACATGGAACTGCTTTTCCAGAATGCCGTAGACGAACTTGACCTTCTGCTTCTCGTTGAGCTGGATGGCGTACTCGCTCTTCTTCTTTCTCATCTGGCCGCCGGGGTTACGATTGGTGGTCTTTTTTGCCATAACCCATAACAGCAGGAGAAATGCCGAGAGCACGGCAGCGCTTTGCGATCGGCTGGAGTATTTTTAGCCATAATTCAGTTTCCTCCTTCAATCAAATACGGGCGGCGCTTGGGGGGGCGGCATCCGTTGTGGGGGATGGGGGTGACGTCCTTGATCATGGTCACCTCCAGGCCGGTAGCCTGCAGGGGCACGGATTGCGCTTTCACGTCCGGAGCCAGGGCCCTTAACGTAGACTTCAACAGTCTTCATGCCGTGTTCCATTGCAACCTTTGCAGCGGTTTCAGCGGCAGACTGAGCAGCGCAGCGTAAGAGTGCTCTTGCGGGAACCGCGGAAATTCAGAGCGCCCGTGCTGCACCAGGAAACGGTGTTGCCCCTGGGTATCGGTAATGGTGACGATGGTGTTGTTAAACGTGCTCTGGATATGAGCAGTGCCAGCAGCAATATTCTTGCGCTCTTTCTTTTTTTTGGTGCGGGTATTACGAGCCGCACTAGCTTTTAGCAGTAGCAGCCATTTCAGTTCCTCCTTACTTCTTCTTGTTGGCTACAGTGCGCTTCGGACCTTTGCGGGTACGGGCATTGGTCTTGGTGGCTGGCCGCGGCAAGGCAGGCTCTTTGCGATGACGTACACCACGGAAGCACTGGATTTCGGTCAGACGCTTAATGTCCAGCGCGACGTTCCGGCGGAGATCGCCCTCAACGATGATATTGTTTTTGTCAATGTAGTCACGGATCTTAGCTTCATCGTCAGCAGACAGATCCTGGACGCGGGTATCAGGGTTGATTCCGGTGCCGGCGAGAATCTCGTCAGCAGTGCTCTGACCGATACCATAAACATAAGTCAGACCAACCTCGATCCGCTTCTCGCGAGGCAGATCAACACCAGCAATACGTGCCATAAAGCACCTCCATTAGTAACATCCCATGTCCTAGTCGGGGCCTGCGCCGGGAATCTACGCACTTGGCCCCCAAGCGTTTTGGGTACGGTTTCCAGGGTTTTAACCCCGGACCTTTAGCCCTGACGCTGCTTATGCTTGGGATTATCGCAGATGATCATCACGCGGCCTTTGCGCTTGATGACCTTGCACTTCTCGCAGATGGGTTTCACGGAAGGTTTTACCTTCATGATGTTAACCTCCTTCTATAAACACAAGGCACTTATTTGGAGCGCCAGGTGATTCGGGCTTTGGTCAGGTCGTAGGGGGACATCTCCATGGTGACTTTATCGCCAGGCAGGATGCGGATAAAATTGGTCCGCAATTTGCCGGAGATGTGTGCCAGCACCGTATGGCCATTGGGCTTGCCCTCTTTGTTGAGCAGCTCGACCTTGAACACAGTGTTGGGCATAGCCTCGCGGACGACGCCTTCTACTTCGATGACATCTTCTTTAGACAAGCTGATTGCCTCCTTGAAGGTTCATTCAGAACGGATGTTCGGCATCATATGCCTTGATCGCGTCACTGATCGGTTGATCGCTTTTCAGAAGCTCGTTGCCAAGAACGGTTGCGGTGGGGGCAACGTGCCGGCTCTTTTTGCGCTTCGGGTTTGCCACCGTGCGGTGGCTGCCATCGGCCAGGGCCAGTATTTCACCCTCCACATCCAGAACGGCATAGGTGCGGGTTTTATCCCGTCCCGCCTTGGAGCGTACCAGTTGGCCTTTCACAAAGTCCATCCGGGTTCCTCCCAGCCGTGGCTGGTCAGGACTTCCGGCCCGTTGGATGTGATCGCCACCGTGTGCTCAAAGTGAGCAGCAAGGCCGCCATCACAGGTCTTGACCGTCCATCCATCTTTCAAGGTCTTTACCGCGCATTTATATTGGCAGATCATCGGTTCAATCGCGATGCACATGCCCGGCATCAGGCGCTGCCCACGGCCCGCATGCCCATAATTGGGAATTTCGGGGTCTTCGTGCAGCTCCTTGCCAACGCCGTGGCCAACATATTCACGCACAACGGAGAAACCGTTCTCCTCCCACGTAGCTTTGCACTGCGTGGCCGATATCCCCCACTCTTGCACCTGCCTGCGCGGCAGCAATGCCAAGGTGCAGACTCTCTTTGGTCACATCCAGCAGGCGCTGGGCTTCCAAGTCGAGCTTGCCGCAGGCAAAGGTACAGGCGTTATCACCGTTAAAACCATCAATCTTGCAGCCGGTGTCAATCGAAACGATATCGCCGGGGCGGATCTTCTGGTCGCGGGAGGGGGATACCGTGGATGACGGTGTCATTCACGCTGATACATGCCGTAGCGGGAAAACCGTACAGATGAAGGAAGTTCGGTCTTGCACCATGGCGCACGATAAAGTCGTAAATAATTTTGTCAATCTCTGCCGTGGTTATACCCGGCTCGATTGCTTCGCCGCCTGCTTTCAATGCAGCTGCGCTGATTGCAGCAGCTTTGCGCATTTTTTTCGAGTTCGGCAGCATTTTTAATCTGAATCATGGAACGCTTACGCCTCCAGCTGCTTCCGGATGTAGGCGTTGGTTGCTTCAATCGAGCCCTGATCCGGAATATCAATCAGCTTGCCGCGCTTACGGTAAAAATCTACCAGCGGCTCGGTTTGCTGATGATACGTTACCAGACGGTCACGCACGGTTTCAGGGCGGTCATCCTTGCGGATCACCAGCTCGCCGCCGCAGCGGTCGCACACGCCTTCCACCTTGCTGGGTTTATTCTTGATGTGGTAGCTGGCACCGCACTTGGCGCACACACGGCGGCCTGCCATGCGTGCTTCGATCGTGGAATCCTCAACCAGCAGGTTGACGACCTTATCGATCTCGATACCAAGCTGCTCAAGCGCTTCGGCCTGAGCGATGGTGCGCGGCACACCATCCAGAATAAAACCGTTCGCACAGTCGGAAGCGGTCAGGCGCTCCTTGATGATGCCAAGGATGACTTCATCAGGAACGAGCGCACCCGCGTCCATAAAACTCTTTGCTTTCAGCCCCATCGGGGTACCGTCCTTAACGGCGGCACGCAGGATGTTGCCGGTGGAAATGGTGGGGATGTTCAGCTTATCGGACAGGATCTCGGCATTGGTGCCTTTGCCGGCGCCAGGGGCGCCCAACAGGATCAGTTTCATAGATGTTCCCCTTTCCATTCAAGCTCCACCAGTGACCAGTCGCCTCTGGCGGAGCTGGTCAATTACTCCAAAAAGCCTTTGTGATGGCGCGCCGTCATGTAGCCTTCCAGAGAACGGGCCGTATCCAGTGCCACGCCGACGATAATGAGCAGGCTGGTACCACCCAGCTGGATGGAAACGCCGGTCAGATCGCCGATGATCATCGGCACAGCCGCAACGATTGCCAGGAACACAGCGCCGATCAAAGTGATCTTGCTCAGGGTCTTGGTGATGAAATCGCTGGTCGGCTTGCCCGGACGAATGCCGGGGATGGTGCCGTTGTTCTTGCGCAGCTGGTTGCTGATGTCTACCGGATTGTACTGGATTGCAACATAGAAGTAGTCGAAAGCCACAATCAGCAGAACATAAACAACGAGATATAGAACACTGTTGTAGTTAAAAACGCGGAAGAATGCTGTCCAGTACGGATGCTTGGTAGCGTCCAGATTCAGGAAGCTGCCAATCATATTGGGCAGACCGCACAGGGTAGAAGCGAAGATGATGGGCATAACGCCGCTCATGTTCACTTTGATGGGAATATAGCTGGCCTGACCGCCGTACATTTTGCGGCCAACCACGCGCTTTGCGTACTGCACCGGAATGCGGCGCTCAGCGTTGGTCAGGATCACTACAAAGATCACAGCAACAAGGGCCAGAATGACCATGGCGGGGATCATAATGTAGTAACCGGAAGCACCAGCCTGTGCACGGGTGAGCATATCCTGGAAGGAAGAGCCCACGCGGGACCAGTCAGCCACGATACCGGCAAAGATCATCAGGGACAGGCCGTTGCCAATACCCTTTGCGTCGATCTGATTGCCCATCCATGTGACAAACTGAGCACCGGCGGTGAAGGACCACGATAACGATACCGGAGAAGATACCGGCAAAGCCATCGGTGTACTTCAGCGCGCCCATGCGGCGGATGATGAAGTAGTAGCCGATGGACAACATCAGACCGATGCCCGCCGCCAACATAGTTGGTGATGCGGCGCATCTTGCGACGGCCCCTCCTCACCTTCCTTGGCGAGGTTTTCCAGATACGGAATGGCTACCGCCAGCAGCTGCATAATTGATGGAGGCATTGATGGCGGGCTGCACACCCAGGGCGAACAACGTGCATTCGCTCAAGCGCCGCCGCTCATCATGTTCAGGTACTCCAGCATATCGCCGTTGCCGCCGGCGAACATCGAGGTAAGTGCGCCTGCGCTGATGTACGGCACAGGGAGCGCACAGCCGAGACGGAACAGGACGAGGATCAGAAGGGTGAACAGAAGACGCTTGCGCAGATCTTCAATCTTCCATGCGTTACGGAAGGTTTCCAGCACCTTACATCACCTCAGCCTTCCCGCCTGCTTTCTCGATTTTTTCCTTGGCGGAGGCTGTATAAGCTGCGACCTTGACATTCAGAGCCTTGGTCAGCTCGCCATTGCCCAGCACCTTGACGCCGTCCAGCGTCTTGGAGATGATGCCGGCCTTCAGCAGGGCCTCGGTATCAACGGTAGCACCGGCCTCGAACTTCTCGAGGTCAGACACCTTGATGGTAACATACTTGGTTGCGAAAATGTTGTTGAAACCGCGCTTCGGCAGACGACGCTGCAGAGGCATCTGGCCGCCTTCGAAGCCAGCCTTCTTGACGCCGCTGCGGGCCTTCTGGCCCTTGTGGCCGAAGCCAGCGGTCTTGCCGTTGCCGGAACCAGCACCGCGGCCCTTGCGGGTCACGGCCTTACGGGCGCCGGCGGAAGCTTTCAGTTCGTGAAGTTTCATGCTTGCACCTCCTTGCATTAGCCCTTGGTCACGACGACCAGGTGAGCGATCTTGGCGATCTTGCCCTGGGTAGCCGCGTTGTCGGGCTGCTCGGTAACCTCACCGGGGCGGTTCAGGCCCAGGGAGTGCGCAACGGCGATCTGCTCTTTGCCGCGGCCGATCAGGCTCTTGGCGAGACGAATGGTAACTTTCTCCATTGTGGTACCCTCCTTAGCCCAAGATCTCGGCAACGGTCTTGCCGCGCTTAGCAGCGACGCTCTCGGCGTCGGTCAGGCCGCACAGGCCTGCGAAGGTAGCAGCAGTGACGTTGATGGGGTTGTTGGAACGCAGGCTCTTGGCGCGGATGTCCTTGATGCCGGCGCACTCGAGCACGGCACGGACGGGGCCGCCGGCCAGAACGCCGGTACCGGGGGCAGCGGGACGCATCAGGACGCGGCCTGCGCCGTACTCGCCGACGATCTCGTGAGGAATGGTGGTGCCCTTCAGGCAGACCTTGCGCATGTGCTTCTTGGCAGCGCCCTCACCCTTGCGGATAGCCTCGGGAACCTCGCCGGACTTGCCGACGCCGTAGCCGATGTTGCCCTTGCCGTCGCCCACAACGATCAGAGCAGCGAACTTCATAACGCGGCCGCCCTTGACAGTCTTGGAAACGCGGTTGATGGAGACGACCTTGGTGATCATGCCGTCATCTTCTTGTCTTCTCTGCATGGCCATTGTATCTTCTCCCTCCTTACAGCTTCAGACCGGCCTCGCGGGCACCCTCAGCGAGAGCCTGCACACGGCCGTGGTAAACGAAGCCGCCACGATCGTAGACGACCTCAGTGATGCCCTTCTCAAGGCACTTCTTGGCGATGTTCTCGCCAACCTTCTTAGCAGCTTCGACGTTGCCGCCGTAAGCGTTGAAATCTTTGTCCATGCTGGAAGCGCTGGCCAGGGTCACGCCCTGCTCATCATCGATGACCTGAGCGTAGATGTGCTTGGCAGAGCGGAAAACATCCAGACGGGGACGAGCAGCAGTGCCGCTGATCTTGCCGCGGACACGACGGTGGCGGCGCAGACGAGCAACGTTCTTATCAGCCTTGTTGACCATAATGTTTCTCCTCTCCTATTATTTACCCTTGCCGGCTTTGCCTTCCTTGCGGATGACATACTCGCCAACATAGCGGATGCCCTTGCCCTTGTACGGCTCGGGCGGGCGGACACCGCGGACCTCGGCAGCGAACTGGCCGACCTCCTGCTTGTCGATACCGGTGATGCTGAAATGCAGAGCATCCTTCAGCTCGATCTTGGGATGGTATCGGTGTCCTCAAACTCAACGGGATGAGAGAAGCCCAGGGTCAGGGTCAGCTTGCTGCCCTGCTTGGCGGCACGATAGCCGACGCCCTGAATTTCCAGATCCTTGCGGAAGCCCTCGGTAACACCGACGACCATGTTATGGATCAGGGTGCGGGTCAGGCCATGGAGGCTGCGTGCCTCCTTCTCGTCATTGGGGCGGGTAACCAAAATCTCATTGCCCTCGACAGCAACAGTCATCAGAGGATGAAACTTGGAATGCAGGGTACCCTTGGGGCCCTTAACGGTGATAGCGTGCTCGGCCGCATCGACCTTCACTTCCACACCGGCGGGAATGACGATGGGTTTTCTTCCAATTCTCGACATTGTCTATACCCCTTTCTTACCACACAAAGGCGAGAACTTCACCGCCGACGTGAGCAGCGCGGGCTGCCTTGTCGGTCATGACGCCTTTAGAGGTGGAGATGATTGCGGTGCCCAGGCCCTTCATGACCTTGGGCATATCCTCGCAGTTGGTGTAAATACGCAGGCCCGGCTTAGAAACGCGCTTCAGGCCGGCGATGACCGGAGTACCGTTCTCCTGGTACTTCAGGGTCAGGGTGATGGTCCCCTGCTTATTGTCCTCGGTCACTTTCATACCCTTGATGTAGCCCTCGTCAACCAGAATCTGGCAGATCGCCTTCTTCAGGTTAGATGCGGGGATATCCACGGAAGGGTGTTTGGCAGTGCTAGCATTGCGGATGCGGGTCAGCAGGTCCGCGATAGGATCGGTGATTTGCATGCCACTAACCTCCTTAGGTTGTGTTTAAGAGTGTTGTTAATTCGTTCAGACAGAAGCAATCAAGGGCTTACCAGGAAGCCTTCTTGACGCCGGGGATCTCGCCCTTGTAGGCCAGCTCCCGGAAGCAGATACGGCAGACGCCGTATTTGCGCAGATAGGCATGGGGCCGGCCGCAGATTTTGCAGCGGTTGTAGGCACGGGTAGAGAACCTTGGCGGGACGCTGCTGCTTGATCTTCATAGAAGTTTTTGCCACAGTCGTACCCTCCCTCAGTTAGCGAACGGAGCGCCCAGAGCCTTCAGCAGCTCTTTGGCCTCTTCGTCGGTCTTAGCGGTGGTTACGAAGCAGATGTCCATGCCGCGGATCGCATCGACCTTGTCGAAGTCGATCTCGGGGAAGATGAGCTGCTCCTTCAGGCCGAAGGCGTAGTTGCCGCGGCCATCGAAGGAGTTGCCGTTGATGCCGCGGAAGTCGCGAACGCGGGGCAGCGCGACATTGAAGAGGCGGTCAACGAACTCGTACATACGCTCACCACGCAGGGTGACCTTTGCGCCGATGGGCATGCCCTCGCGCAGCTTGAAGTTTGCAACGCTCTTGCGGGCCTTGCAGACGATAGCCTTCTGGCCGGTGATCTGGCCCAGGTCGGCGACGATGGCGTCGATGACCTTGGCGTTCTCCTTGGCCTCACCAGCGGCAACGTTGATGATGACCTTTATCCAGCTTGGGGATCTGCATAACGCTCTTGTAGCCGAACTTCTTGTTCAGGGCCGGAGCGATCTCGTTGACATACTGTTCTTGCAAACGTGCCATTGTGTACTCCTCCCTTACAGTTCAGCGCCGCACTTGCGGCAAACGCGACGGTCTTGCCGTCCTTGACAGAATGGCCCACGCGGGTGGCCTTGCCACGCAGGGCAGACGGGCATGACCTTGCAGGCGTAGATGGCGCCCTCGGCCTTGACGATGCCGCCCTGCTCGCCCTGACGGCGGGGCTTGACGTGCTTTGTGACCATATTACGGCCTTCCACGATGACTTTGCCCTCTTTCGGGGGAGGTCTGCAGGACCTTGCCGGTCTTGCCCTTGCACTTGCCGGAGATGACCATGACGTTGTCGCCGGTTTTAACATGAAGATTGTTCATTTAATTAAAACCTCCTTACAGCGATTCCGGAGCAAGGCTCAGGATCTTGGTGAAAACCGGCGTCGCGCAAAGCTCGCGAGCGACGGGTCCAAAGATACGAGTGCCCTTGGGGCTCTTGTCGGCCATGACGATAACGGCGGCGTTCTGATCAAAACGGATGTAAGAACCGTCGTCACGGCGCAGGCCGTGCTTGCTACGGACGATGACGGCCTTGACCACCTCGCCCTTCTTCACGGTACCGCCGGGGCAGCCTTCTTGACGCTGCAAACCACGATGTCACCGATGTTTGCGTATCTCTTGCGGGTACCGCCCAGTACACGGAAGCACATTAACTCCTTAGCACCGGTATTGTCGGCCACTTTGAGATAAGTTTGCATCTGAACCATCTTTTTCCTCCTTTCAAAGTACCAGGCTGATTATTTTGCCTTCTCGATGATCTTCACGAGACGCCAGTTGACGTCCTTGGACATCTTGACGGGTTTCCATGATCTCGACGCGGTCGCCGATGCCGGCTTCGTTGTTTTCGTCATGAACCTTGAACTTCTTGGTGCGCTTCAAGATCTTCTTGTACAGGGGGTGCGGACGCTGTCCTTAACAGCAACAACGATGGTCTTGTCCATCTTGTCGGACACGACGACGCCGATACGGGTCTTTCAGTCAGATTACGTTCCATGTTTTACCCTCCCTCTTGGCAGCGTTTTTAACGTTCTTCTCTGCCATGATGGTCATCACGCGGGCGATGTCGCTTCTTAACGGCATCGATGCGAATGGGTTGTCCAGCTGGTTGGTGGCGTGCTGAAGACGGAGGTTGAACAGGTCCTTCTTCAGCCTTCAGGTCCTTGAGCTGCTTGTTCAGTTCGACATCTGTCATTTCACGCAGTTCCTTGGCTTTCATTCAGCGTCACCCTCTTTACGGTCACGGCTTCGTCGCGCTTGACAAATTTGCAGCGGATCGGCAGCTTGTTGCTGGCCAGGCGCAGAGCTCACGAGCGGTAGCCTCATCAACGTCGGCGAGCTCAAACAGCACGCGGCCCGGCTTAACCACAGCAACCCAGTACTCCGGGCTGCCTTTTACCGGAACCCATTCGGGTTTCAGCCGGCTTTTCGGTAACGGGCTTATCGGGGAAGAATCTTGATCCAGACCTTGCCGCCACGCTTGATATAACGAGTCATAGCAACACGAGCAGCTTCGATCTGGTTGGAAGTGATCCATGCCGGCTCCAGAGCAACCAGACCGTACTGGCCCTGGTTGACAGTGTTGCCACGCATGGCCTTACCGGTCATGCGGCCACGCTGAACGCGGCGGTATTTAACACGCTTCGGCAGTAACATTACTGTTTGCCTCCTTCCTTCTTAGCAGGGGCTTTGGCGCCCTTCAGGATCTCGCCTTTGTAGATCCAAACCTTGACGCCGACCTTGCCGTAGGTGGTGTTGGCCTCGGCGAAGCCATAGTCGATATCAGCGCGCAGGGTCTGCAGGGGGATGGTGCCCCTCATGGTAGCTCTCAACGCGGGCGATATCAGCGCCAGCCAGACGGCCGGAGCAGGTAACCTTGATACCCTTGGCAGGCACGCCGCCGCGGGGCTGCATTGCATTGCGGATAACCTGCTTCATAGCGCGGCGGAACGCAATGCGGCGCTCCAGCTGGGAAGCAACATCCTCAGCAACCAGCTGAGCGTTGGTGGTGGTGCCCTTAACCTCAACAATGTTCAGGTTAACGTTCTTGCCGGTCAGCTTAGCCAGCCAGCTGCTTTTTCGATCTTTGCGCTCTCAGCGCCGCCCTTGCCGATAACGATGCCCGGCGTGGCGCAGAAGACGTTGACCTTAACGCGGGGGTGCCGGTCTGGCTGTCCACGGTGCGCTCGATCTCGATCTTGGGAACGCCAGCAGCGTACAGCTGCTTCTTCAGGGTCTTGCGGATCTTGTGATCCTCAACGAGGGTGTCGCCGAATTCCTGCTTAGAGGTAAACCAGCGGCTGTCCCAATCTTTAATAACGCCCACGCGCATGCCATGGGGATTAACTTTCTGGCCCATTTGTTTACCTCCTTAGTTTTTCTCTTTCAGCACAACAGTCATGTGGCTGGTGCGCTTCAGGATGCGGTATGCACGGCCCTGTGCGCGCGGCATAATGCGCTTCAGGGTCGGGCCGGGGCAGACATAGCATTCCGCAACATACAGGTTGTTGCGGTCCATATCAAAATTGTTTTCCGCGTTAGCGGCAGCAGAGTTCACCAGTTTGAGAAGGGGCTCACAAGCGGCCTTCGGGGTGTACTGCAGAATCGCCTGAGCTTCAGCCAGCGGCTTATTACGGATGAGATCCATCACGATAGAAACCTTGCGGGGGCTGATGCGGGCGTAACGGAGCGTTGCCCGTGCTTCCATGTTGTGTTCCTCCTCTCTTATTTGGCGACGGTCTTACCGCCGCCGTGGCCAGTGAACTTGCGGGTGGGAGCAAACTCACCCAGTTTGTGGCCAACCATATCCTCAGTAACGTATACGGGCACATGCTTGCGGCCGTCATGGACAGCAAAGGTGTGGCCGACGAATTCGGGGAAGATGGTGGAGGAGCGGCTCCAGGTCTTGACGACGCTCTTCTTACCGGCCTCGTTCATCGCTTCAACTTTCTTCATCAGAGAATCCGCGACGTAAGGGCCCTTTTTGGTGCTACGAGACATATCTTATTTCCTCCCTTAACCGTTGGCGCGCTTCACAATGAACTTGTTGGAGCGAGCATGATGTTTGCGAGTCTTGAGACCCATTGCCGGCTTGCCCCACGGGGTGCGCGGGCTGTCGTGACCAACCGGGGCGCGGCCTTCGCCACCGCCGTGCGGGTGATCGCAGGGGTTCATGACGGAACCACGGCTGCCGGGGCGAACGCCCATGTGGCGCTTACGGCCAGCCTTGCCCAGGTTGACGTTCTCGTGGTCGAGGTTGGAAACAACGCCGATGGTGGCGATGCAGTTAACGGGGATGTTGCGCATCTCGCCGGAAGGCAGGCGAACCAGTGCATAACCGTTCTCCTTAGCCATCAGCTGAGCCATAACACCAGCGGAGCGGACCAGCTGGCCGCCCTTGCCCGGGTAGAGCTCGATGTTGTGGATCATGGTACCGACGGGGATGTTCTCAAACGGCAGAGCGTTGCCCGGCTTGATATCGGCGGTGGGGCCAGCCATAACCTTATCGCCAACCTTCAGGCCGTCCGGAGCCAGAATGTAGCTCTTGGCGCCGTCTTCGTACTCAACGAGAGCGATGAAAGCGGAGCGGTTCGGGTCATACTCAAGGGTCTTGACCGTTGCGGGAACGCCGAACTTGTTGCGCTTGAAATCGATCACGCGGTACTTGGTGCGGTTGCCGCCGCCGTGATGGCGAACGGTGATCTTGCCGGTGTTGTTGCGGCCGGCATGCTTCTTGTTGGGCTCCAGCAGGCTGCGCTCGGGTGCAACCTTGCTCAGCACGCTGTAGTCAGTAACAGTCATGCCGCGGCGGCCCGGGGTAGTCGGCTTGTACTTTTTGATAGCCATTGTGGTACTCCTTTTTGATCTTATGACTTATTATCGGGGTCATATCCCCATATGTGGCCCCTCGGCGGGGCCATGCGCCCGGCGTTTACCGGGCGGCAACCAATTAGACCATGCTGTTGAAGAACTCGATCTCCTTGGAGTCGGGCTTCAGGGTAACGATGGCCTTCTTGGAAGCGGCAGTGTAACCAGCATGCATGCCCTGGCGGCGGTAACGGCCGCGGACGCTGATGGTGTTGACCTTAGCAACCTTCACGCCAAACAACTCTTCGACTGCCTGAGCAATCTCAACCTTGGTGGCGTTGGTAGCAACCTTGAAGGTGTACTTCTTATCGGCAATGCCTGCCATGGAGTTCTCGGTGATGACGGGGGCGAGAACGATATCCTGTGCGAACTTCATCACGCATATACCTCCTCAAGTTTCTTGGCGGCGTCCAGGCTGACGATCAGCTTGTCGGCGTTCACAACGTCGTAGGTGTTCACACCGTCAACAGCAGTCTTGACACCGGGGATGTTGGCAGCGGAAGCAACGAACTTGACATCAGCGGTATCGTTGAGGATCAGGTTCTTCTTGCCGGCGCCGACAGCAGCCAGGAAAGCAACAACGGTCTTGGTCTTGAACTCGTCAGCAGCGATCTTGTCAACGACGATCAGGTTGCCGTTGGCAGCCTTGTCAGACAGGGCGCTGAGCAGAGCCAGGCGCTTGACCTTCTTGTTGATGGTGTAAGAGTAATCACGCGGCTTGGGGCCGAGAGCAACACCACCGTGGGTCCACTGCGGAGCGCGGATAGAACCCTGACGTGCGTGGCCGGTGCCCTTCTGGCGCCAAGGCTTTTTGCCGCCGCCGCGGACTTCCTTGCGGATCTTGGTGTTCTGGGTGCCCTGGCGCTGGTTGGCCAGGAAGTTGACGACTGCCTCGTGGACAGCCTTCTCGTTCGGGGTGATCCCGAACACGGCGTCGGAAAGCTCAACGGTGGAAACTTTCTTGCCGCTCATATCAACGACATCAAATTTAGCCATTGTGTTTTCCTCCTTTACGCTTTGACGCTGTCACTGACGCAAACCACAGAACCCTTCGGGCCGGGGATGGCGCCCTTGATGGCGATCAGGTTGTTTTCGGCATCGACTTTAACGACGCTCAGGTTCTGAACGGTCACGCGCACAGCGCCCATGTGGCCGGGCAGACGCTTGCTCTTGAACACGCGGGACGGGGTGGAGGTGGAGCCGTTAGAGCCGGCATGGCGGGCAACGGGGCCGGTGCCGTGGCTCTCGCGCAGGCGGTGCTGGCCAAAGCGCTTGATAACGCCCTGATAGCCCTTACCTTTGCTGGTGCCGATGACGTCGACCTTATCGCCAGCAACGAAAACGTCAGCCTTGAGGATATCGCCGACGTTCATGCCGGAAATATCGTCCAGACGGAACTCACGAAGGGTGCGCTTCGGAGCGACGTCTGCTTTGTCGAAGTGGCCTTTGGCTGCCTTGTTGACCTTCTTGGCGCTCACTTCGCCAAAGCCAAGCTGGACTGCCTCATAGCCGTCGGACTCGACGGTTTTCTTCTGCACGACGGTGCAGGGGCCGGCTTCGATGACGGTTACGGGAACGACCTTGCCGTTTTCATCAAACAGCTGGGTCATGCCCAGTTTCTTGCCAATGATACCTTTTTGCATTTGTGTAAATCCTCCTGTAAAGGTTATTGGTTGGCGGCGGGTTGTCCGCCAACATGACCTCTCCGCTTAATGAACGTTTTATGCGGATCGTGTCTGAATTCATTCAGCATGGGAACGCGGGTCCGGCGGTTAATGGATCACGGCCATTCGGGCCGGGGTTCCGGTTCCCGCCTGATTGCATCAGAGCTTGATCTCGATGTCAACGCCAGCGGGGAGCTGCAGGCTCATCAGAGCCTCGACCGTCTTGTTGGACGGCTTCAGAATGTCGATCAGACGCTTATGGGTGCGGGTCTCAAACTGCTCACGGCTGTCCTTGTACTTATGAACAGCGCGCAGGATGGTGACGACTTCCTTATCGGTCGGCAGGGGGATCGGGCCGGACACGCGAGCGCCAGTGCGCTTTGCGGTCTCCACGATCTTTGCTGCAGCGGCATCGATCAGGGATGCATCATAGCTCTTCAAACGGATTCTGATTTTTTCTTTGACTGCCATTAGATTCGCCTCCTAAAAATTTGTGTTGCCTTAGGCGGCCGATAAATTACACACGCTTCCGGGTGTTCAATAGTTTCGCATCAGAAAATCCGGTGAACCGCGCACCGCAGTTCCCCCGGAGAAATACATCGCAAAAACTATGGAAATTGGTCCGTGCCGCAGAATGCAGCGCCGTACATATCCCTTCGCATTCGTAATTCTTTCGCCCGGTTCTAAGATCGGACATACTCCGCGGAAAAACCCGTCCGCCCCTATGGGAGCAGCGGCAACCTCCCGCATCAACGCATATCGTGGCTGGTGCCGAACGCCCGTTCTACACCAGCCGTTCGCAGCCAAGAAGTATGATACCACAATATACCGTAAATTGCAAGTGTTTTTTCAGCAAATCGTAAAATATTTTTTGAAAAATTCTGCATTTTGCCGAAATTCATTATCCCGGCCCTTTCCGGCATTTCCTCTTTGGGGGTATCATCTTCTACCGTGGTATATTATACACGTTCCTGCGCAAAAAGCAAGGGTCGTTTCACGCATATTTTGCCTGGCATGGTGCATTTTCTGTTGTCTTGGAGTTGTTGGGATTTTTGGCGAAGAAATGTTATCTTTTGGAGCGGTTAGAGTTTTCCGGGAGAGAAACAGCCTGTATCAGGGCATGTTTATATTTTTTCCTATTTAATATATTTTGTAGAGAACGGTCTTGACCGTTCCAGCGTTTTATGATACATTTCGCATAAAATCTCGTTGCAAAACTCCACTTTCCTTTAAGTTGTGGTTCCCAGCAGCCAACCTAAGGCAACACCGCACAATTCCCGCCTTGCGGCTTAAGCACCGCTCCGGCAGCTGCGGCACGGCATCTGCGTTGCCAAAATGCTCGATAAGACATCCAGTATTATCTGCGCTTTTGGCTTAGCATCTGCCGCACCTCGCTCGCCGTATCGGCACTTAGAATTATGCGGTATTGCCCTAAAGAACATTTGTAGGGGCCGTTGCTCGCATCGGCCCGCGGGAACTCACTTGCCGCCAAATATCCCACCTCAGCCAAGCCACCATCTAAAAAGTCAGGGCCGTGCTTTTCTGCACAGCCCTGACTTTAACTTATCTTCCTTATAATATTGTATACGCTTTACTTCGGTGCAATCAATGCGCCGGTGCGGCTGTCGAACCAATACCGGATGCCATCAATCATCACAACGCCTTTCGCCATTGCGCCGGTGATGGGGTCAAAGTAGAAGCGATCCACGCCCTGGGTATCCCAGCCTTTGATCATGTGGCCGTCTGCATCATAGCGCACCCACTTGCCACCATCGGATTCCTGGTAAACATCTTTGCTCACGGCTTTTTTGCCGTTGTCCACCGCATCCAGCCAATACCAGGCGTCGCTGGCAAGATCATAAATTTCCTTGCCGCGGCCCTCGGTCCCCTGGCGAATACCGCCCTCGTACCAGTAGTCGCCCACTTCGGTATGCAGCCACTGGCAGTCCAGCATGGTTCCCATGATGGGGTCAAAGCCGTACTGCACATCATCCAGCAGCAAGGCACCCTTGGCCATAGCGCCGGTGATCTGGTCAAAATAGTAGGTGCCGTTTTCGTTCACATTCCAGCCTTTTACCATGTGGCCGTTTTCATCGTAACGCACCCACTTGCCGCCGTTGGATTCCTGATAAACGTCCTTACTGGCTGCCATTGCGCCGTTCTGGATATTATCCAGCCAATACCAGGCATCGCTGGCGGGGTCATAAATCTCTTTACCGCGGTAGCTGGAATCGTATGGATTGTAACCCTGGCGCTTCCAGCTTTCAAACCAGTAGCGCTTGCCGCCCCATTCCAGCCAGAACAGGCCATCCGGGCCGCTGCTGCGGCTGCCATTCACCGTATTAAAGGTAAAGGATGTTCCGCAGATCGTCTGCTTACCATACAGCATTTTGCCGTTGGTCAGGCTGTAAAACACCTGGCGGCCATCCGGCAGCACCACAGGCCCGCGGCACTGGGCACCGGTCTTTTCATCGTAATAGTACCAGCCGCCGTGCTCCAGATATTCGCCAAATGCCATGCAGCCATTTTCATCAAAGTAGCAGAGCCGGTCTTCATCCAGCTGCACCTTGCGGTTTTCCGCGCGGGCTCCGCTATCGTCCGGGTCCAGCCAGTAGCGGCAGCCGGTATCGGGGTCAGTGAACTCCAGGCCGCCTTTCTGCAAGCCCTGGCGTTCACCATCCACATACCAGTAGTGTTTGCCGTTTTCTTCATACCAGCCGTTGCGTGCCTCATCGTCGATTATGACATTCACGGTAGCGGAAGCAGCGCCCGCCTGAACCGTCAAGGTCGTTTCCCCGTTCTGCACGCCAGTCACCACAAAAGTCCCTGCGTAAGTACCAATTTCAGCTTTCGCAACTGTAGGGTCATCCACCGTCACCCGCACGGTATCGCAGGCGCTGGCAGGGGTCAGGCGGAAGGTATACTTTTTGTTCTGCCCTGCCCCCAGTTTAATGGCGTTATCGTTCAAGCCGCCAAGGGTCATACTGTCAGCCTGGTTGCCTCGGCGGACAAATTCATCGTCAAACCGCTTTGTCATATACGCCGTGCGCTGGGCGATCCAATCCTGCAGTTTGTCAGCATCCTGCTGCCAGGTGCCGCTCTCATCCGCACGCGCGGTGCCGGGCTGATCTTTCAGATCCCAGCGGACAAATTCCATCTTGGCGGAGTTTTCCAGCGTGCTGCGGTAATCGTTGCAGGTTTCGCTCCAATTTTCCAGCAGAGGGCGCATGGTGTGCTGGTAGCGCTCCTGCACTACTTCACGGAACTGCTGGCATTTCATCAGCTCAGTGAACCAGGTCAGCGAGATTTCCCCGCGCTGCTGGTCCTGAATGTTCATGGCATAGTCGGCATGTGGATCGCTGACGCCATAGCTTTCATCTTCATTGTTCAGGGCGGAGTCATAGTCCCACACGGGGCCCATATGCAGCACATCGTCGGCACCGTCCCGGTAGCAGAAGGTACTGCTTTTGAAGGTATCCCAGTTTTCGACCCATTCCGAAATGAGGTAATAATCCGCAAAGCTCTGTACATCAATTTTGGAGCTGATGATGTTCCAATCTTTATCGGATGCGTACAGCACATCTTCAAATTCATCCAGCGCCGTTTCAAAGCCGGACCAGGCTTTCAGGGCGGCAGAGTCCTGCTCGTTCAAGTCATCGGCGGCGGAATCCTTTAAAGTAAAGTGGGTGCCGCTCTGGTTGCCGGTAAACCAGTACTCTTCACCATTATAATAAATGTTGTCCGCTTCAGCCAGGATGCCATCCTCCTGCTCCAGTTCCACGCGGTTGGTGCCCACCTGCACTTTTTCGCACAGCAGGTAGCAGCCCTGATAGCTGCCATCGATCCACACATCCACCCAGCGGCCATCCGGAGCCCATTCGCCCATGGCGTTGGCAAGGTCATACACTGCCTTGTTGCGCATCTTGGAAGTATCCTGCCGGTTGGCGATCAGCAGCCAGGTTTTGGCTTTATCCATGCCCAATACCTTGGCTTTGCTGCTGAGCTTGAACTGGTAGGGACGCTTGTCCAGCGTCCAGGTGGTGTTGCCGCGGCCCTTGAACTCAACATCGGTATCGGTCAGGTCGCTCCCGCCTGCCTGGCTGATCGTCACGCTGTTGCCCTTGTATTTGACATCCTTGGAGCCAGCCTGGATTTCATCCAGGGTCACACCGTTCAGGGTAAAGGATACGCTGGGCAGCTGGGATTTGTACAGTTCCACCCGCGCCGCTTTGCCATCCGTAAAGGTCAGGTTCAGGGTTTCGATGTTGGTAAAATCGCCGCTGACAGTGGTTCCGTCCACAGTCAGTCCCTCTGCATCCGCGGCGGCCAGCTCGGCACCAGTTTCAATCGTAAGAGCTGCCATGTCCGTATTGACGGGCAAGAAGAGGCGGTAGGCTTCATCAATAAACTGTGCCGTGCAGTCTGCTGCCGTAACGGTCAGTGATGCTGCGGTTTCCCCCGTTGCCACCTCCTGCGCATCAGCCTGCTGATACACCGGTGCTTCTTCTGTTTCGGTCACATTCTGTGCTTCGTCTGCCCATTCTGTGGGGTCGGGCTGGGCTGCGGTTTCCGGCGTGGCCTGTTCCGCCATTGCCGGGAGTGCCGCCCCGCAGGCAAAAGCCGCTGCCAGCAGCAGCGCTGTCATTTGTTTCAACAATCCGTTTTACCCCTTTCCACTTTCCGCATCCAAGTGTTTTTTTCTTGTATTAACCGTATCAGTTTACCACATCCATCCCAAACAGGCAAGTAATCGCAGGCAAAAATAACGCTCTGACAAAATAAACCCTGCACAAACTCAAAAATTTGTGCCGGGTGCCATTTTGGATTTTATTAAGATATATCTGAAAACAAAGGAAATAACGGGTATTTCGCAAACACAAGCAGGATTTAAGGCATAGAGCCGCAGGAATCCTTTGTGGCTTCCAAGGCTTTTTAACGCAAAATCCGGCTGCGTTTGTAGAAACAGACGATATTTTCGACTTTTCTGATACACCCCAGTTTTACTTTGTTTCTTTTTCCACTGCCGGTTCAAAGCGGTACAGCTGGGCGCTGTAGGGGGCAAGTGTCAGCTTTACGCTGCCGGTGGTTGTTTTGCTGCGCAGGGCTTTGGGGCGGGCGGTCCTGCCGCCAAAGCAGTTCCAATCGCTGTTCAGCAGCGGGGTGATCTTGCCCTTGCCGGGCAGGGTCAGCTCATAGTCTTTCAGCTCGGTATCACCAAAGTTGAACGCCGCAAACACGGTGGCTTCCTGCCCTTTGCGCAGGATGGCGCAGGCATCCAGTTCCGGGTGGTCGCAATCCAGCCACAGGAAATGGTCCGGGTTGTATTCTCCGCTCCAGAACGCATCATATTTCCGGTACAGTTCGTTCAGGGTGCGGCGGTAGTTGGCGAAGGCCTCGTGGATGGGGTAATCCAGCAGCAGCCAGTCCTGCTCGCGGCTTTCATCGTATTCCCGCAGCTGGCCAAACTCGTTGCCCATAAAGTCCAGCATCTTGCCGGGGTGAATTGCCATGTACAGATAGAGCGCACGCCCCTGGGGGAACTTATCCTCATACTCGCCGTACATCTTTTGCAGGATGGTCGCCTTGCCATGAACATTTTCATCATGGCTGAACGGCAGGATGTAATGCTCCCGCCAGAAATACATCATCGAGAAAGTCAGCTTGCCCAGGTTGGATTTGCGTTCTTCCGGTGTTTTTTTGAAGTAGTCCAGCGTATCGTTCATCCAGCCAAGGTCCCACTTGTAGTCAAAGCCCAGGCCGCCGTATTCCACGGGGGCGGTCACTTTTTCAAAGTTGGTGGAATCCTCGGCAATCAGCATGGCGGTGGGGTGGCGTTGCTGCAACCCCTGGTTCATATTCTTCAAAAATTCCAGGGTAGAGCCGTTCACACCGCGGGCGGGGTCGCCCTGCCAGTAGATCAGGCGGCTGACGGCATCCATGCGCAGGCCGTCTGCGTGGAATGTGCGCAGCCAGTAATCAGCGGCCGACTGCAAAAAGCAGCGGATTTCGCCGCGGGAGTGCATGAAATTGCAGCTGCCCCATTCGCTCTCCCCCACCGCTGCGGCGGGGTATTCGTACAAAGCGGTGCCGTCAAAGTGTTTCAGGCCGTATTCATCCACAGCGAAGTGGACCGGCACAAAGTCAAAGATCACGCCAATGTCCGCCGCGTGGCAGGCATCGATCAGGGTACACAGCTCGTCCGGCGTGCCGTAACGGCTGGTGGGGGCAAAAAAGCCGGTGGTCTGGTAGCCCCAGCTGCCGTCAAAGGGGTATTCGCTCAGTGGCATCAGCTCCAGGTGGGTGTAGCCGTTTTCTTTCAGGTAGGCGGGCAACTGTTTGGCCAGTTCAGAATAAGTATAGGGGGTGCCATCCTCCTTGCAGCGCCAGCTGCCTGCCTGTGCTTCGTAAATGTTCAGCGGAGCATCAAAGTTCTTGCTGCGCTTTGCCATCCAGGCGGAATCCGTCCACTGGCAGGTGGGTGCGCCCCACACAATGCTGCGGCCATCGGGGCGCAGTGTCATGGCCGTACCGTAAGGGTCGCAGTGGTCCACCACACTGCCGTCTGCGCCACACACACGGTATTGGTAGCAGGTGCCGCGCGTTACCCCGGCAGCGTCTGCCTCCCAGCAGCCGGAATAGCTGCGGTGCATCTGCCATTCTGCCCAGCTGCCATCGCTCAGGCCGCTGGTGATAACCTTTACATCCCGTGCAGACGGTGCCCACACAGCAAAGTGGGTCCCGCCCTCATAGGGGTGCGCGCCAAAAAAGGTATCCGCGTCAAACTCCCTGCCGGTATAAAACCCCTGAATATTCATAAAGCATATTCCTTCCTTTTATATAGTAGCATAATAATGCAGCACCGGCAGCCGCCGGGCCGTTCAGTGGGCATCTATTGTTTCTTTCCAAATTATCTTCTACAAAAAATTATACCATGCCTTGCGGCATGGTACAATTAACAGTTGTTCGACTTTGTGTTCAAAAACTCTGCATCAGATATGCAGCACCATCTTGGCCACGTTGAAGTAGATCAACAGCGTGGTGGTATCCACGATGGTAGTGATCAGGGGCGAAGCCATGACCGCCGGGTCGATCTTGAACTTTTCCGCAATCACCGGCAGCAATACGCCGATCAACTGGGAAAGCAGCACGGTAAAGATCAGGGTGACGCAGACGACCAGCGCCACCGGAGCCGCGATGCGGTCCAGCAGCAGCATTTTGAAAAAGTTGCACACGGCCAGCGTCACGCCGCACATCAGGGCCACGCGGCATTCACGCCAGATAATACGCGGCAGATCGTGGGGGGCAATATCGCCCACCGCCATGCTGCGGATGATGGTGGAGGTACTCTGGCTGCCCGCGTTGCCGCCCGCATCGGTCAGCATAGGGATATAAGCGGTCAGCACAGTAACGGCGGCCAGCGCGCTTTCATACCCGCGGATCACCAGGCTGGAGAAGGTTGCGCTGAGCATCAGGAACAGCAGCCAGGGGATACGGCTTTTGTAAACATCCAGCATGGACTGCTTGAAATATGGCTTATCGCTGGGGGTCATAGCGTTCATCTTCGCGATGTCTTCGCTGGCCTCATCCTGCAAAATACTGATAGCGTCATCAACCGTCAGGATACCAACCAGGCGGTTTTCTTTATCCACCACCGGCAAAGCCAGGTAGCCGTACTTTTCAATCAGCTGGGCGGCATCCTCACGGTCAGTGCTGGTTACAACGCTGACCACATTGGGGTTCATCAGCTCTTCAACCGGGCGCTGCTCGTTCTTTTCCAGCACCAGGGCACGCAGGCTGACCACGCCAACCAGGGTACGATCCTTGCGGGTAACATAACAGTTGTTGATGGTTTCCTTATCAATGCCGTTCTGGCGGATGGCATCCATGGCGCCGCGCACGGTCCAATCGGGGGCAAGCTCCATGAACTCGGTCGTCATAACGCCGCCGGCGGAATCTTCCGGGTATTTGAGCAGTTCGTTGATCATCTTGCGGGTGTCCGGCTCTGCCTGGGCCAGGATACGCTTGACCACGCTGGCAGGCATTTCCTCCACAAGGTCGGTGGCATCGTCCACGCACAGCTCCTCCACCACGCTCTTCAGCTCGCGGTCAGTCAGGCCGCGGATCAGCGCTTCCTGCGTTTCGGAGCTAAGCTCCGCAAACACATCGGCCGCCAGGTCCTTAGGGCACAGACGGAACAGCACCGGCATTTTTTCTTCGGGCAGGTCCTCAAACACGGCGGCAAGATCCGGCGCGTTCATGGTAGACATGACATCACGCAGGCTCTGGTACTTTTTGGCATCGTCAAGGCTGGCCAGCATCTGGCGCAGCACAGCAATGGTGTTGTTTGCCATAAAAAATCCTCCCTGTGCAGCCGTTGTTTCAACGCAGACGCACAAGGAGGGTGAAATCTTTCAAAATGAAGCAAGCGTGCCGTGCGCTAAAAATGCGCACACAAACAGCAAGTGGCTCTGCATAGAGCCACCGCCTGCACCTCTGCACCGAAACAACGGTTGCCATTATATTCAGTTTTACATCGGTTCACAGGACTACCGGGAATCTCCATGCTTAACCACCTGCCTTTTGTGTTGGATTTTTATCATCATGGTTCCATGTTTTGCCGCAAAAGCGCTATGAAACCATTTAAACTTTACCATTCCACCGCGGGTTAGTCAACCCTTTTTGTGTGTTCTATATAAAAAAATAATGTCAGCGGGCTGGTAATTTCTGCCGCAGGAATTTGGGGGCAACATAGCACAAAAAAGCCCCCGCACCCAATCGGATGCAGGGGCTTGCTTTGGCCAGCTCAGCAATTTTCAGCGCAGGCAAAAACTTCAACTTCGGTGTCAAAGCCATTGACCAGGTTAATGCTGTAAGCGATCTGAGCCATACGTTCCATAAATTTTTTCATAACTGATATACTCCTCTCGGCACGGCAGCTTTCCCGGCTGCGGTGCAGGTGCCGCCCCCTCTATTGCAGCACCGTTAAGTTTTTCTTTCTTGACGGCCCTATCATATCAGTTATGCACAAATAATTTGTTATCTATTTGTGAATTATGCTGTAAATTCGGGACATTTTCCGGTTTTACAGGTTTCACAGCCCAGTTTTCACCGCCTTTTTGTGTATTTTCACCTCGCTGCACACGCCCGCTGCACATCATTTTTGAATGCAGCAATTAAAAAGGGGCTGCCCCTGCACGGTTCCCCGTGCAAAGACAGCCCCAGTAAAAGCTGTTTTGGTTAATTATGCCATCAGTTCCTTTACGGTTGCAGCGATCTTTTCATCCTTGCAGTCTGCAAAGAAATGCTCGGCAAAATGCTCCCCGGCAAAAGCGCCCTTGACCAGATCGTGATCCAGATCTTTCAGGATATCGCACAGGTCACGGAACGCCACGGAACGCACGCCGTCCAGGATCTTCTTGTTGCGCTGTTCGGGCACAACGCGCTCCTTCGGGTAGCCCTGACCATGGCCAAAGCCGAACAGTTTTTCAAACACATATTCCAGGTTCAGCTCGCCGCCCCAGCCAAAGCCTTTGGCAAACGGCAGGGCAACAGCATTGCCATCGTTCACATGAGCAAAGGTATAGGCATCCACGGGATCTTCCACATGGCCGCAGATCACGCCGGGAAAGCTGTTCAGCGCCAGCATGGCACCCTCGCCGGTGCCGCAGCCGGTAATAACATAATCCGCTGCGCCGGAATTCAGCAGCACCGCTGCCAGAATGCCGTTCTGCACATAGGTCAGTTGGGCGGCATCATCGGCTGCGTACATACCATAGTTGACAACCTCATGGCCCATCGGCTCCACAACCTTGCGCAGGGTGGCTTCGACCAGGGCGCTCTTGGCGGCCTGGCTGTTTTCATTGATCAGTGCAATTTTTCATGGCTTGATTTCTCCTGTTTATTGTATCCTTGAAGGGAGCAGGGGCGTCTGCAGTGGCAATCCCATTTATCACATTACAAGTTCGCGAAAATATTTGGTATTCACCGTCTGATCCGCTTCGGCCAATTTGGCAATGCAGCCATCCAGTGTTTTGGCAATATCGTCCAGCGTATGCCATCTGGCGGCTTCGGGCTTGACATACTGCTCCAGATATGGGGCGACCTCAGTATGGGAACAAGCGCCTTCGATCAGATAGGTGCCGTCCCTGGCTGGCTGGGTCT
>VOFJ01002423.1_pt1 | contig 26231 bp, 57 predicted proteins | sample 5384081 | NCBI WGS metagenome assembly VOFJ01 (sample SAMN12384729, study PRJNA508395) | human gut metagenome | isolation source: healthy gut I | host: Homo sapiens | reverse complement strand
TGTTGTGCGCTTCGTTCAGTTACGGCGGTAACTTTATTTACTCCATCGAAGATTTAGAGCAGCTGATCTTTGACTTGAAAAACTCTAACAGAGCGGCAAGAATTTCCGTAAAAACTTGTTTCAGAGGCAGGTGTCGGAACCGTTGCAGCAGGTGTTGCAAAAAGCTGGCGCACAGGTTGTGCTGATCTCCGGTTACGATGGCGGTACAGGTGCTGCTCCGGCAAGCTCCATCCACAATGCAGGACTTCCTTGGGAGCTTGGACTTGCAGAGACACACCAGACTTTGATCATGAACGGACTCCGCAATAAAGTAAGGATTGAGACAGACGGAAAATTAATGAGTGGCCGTGATGTTGCGATCGCAGCGCTTCTCGGAGCAGAGGAATACGGATTTGCAACGGCTCCGCTTGTAACCATGGGATGCGTCATGATGCGTGTCTATAACTTAGATACCTGTCCGGCAGGTATCGCAACACAGAATCCGAATTAAGAAAACGTTTTTGCAGGAAAACCGGAATATGTGGAAAACTTTATGAAGTTTATTGCAGAGGAACTCCGTGAATACATGGCAAAACTTGGCTGCAGAACCGTGGATGAGATGGTTGGACGAAGTGACCTTTTTAAAAGTCCGGGAAGATCTGACCGGACGGAGAAAGAGATCGATCTTTCCAGAATTTTAAACAACCCATATGCAGAATCGAAGGAGAAAGTAACCTTTGATCCAAAACATGTATATGATTTTTGAACTGGAAAAATCAAAAGACGAGACGGTACTTTTAAAACAGCTTGGCTCTGCACTTACAAACAAACAGCGCAGAAGCATTGATGTGGAAGTGACGAACACAGACCGTTCCTTCGGTACGATTTTTGGTTCCGAGATAACAAAAAAGTATGGAACCGGCTTAGAGGAAGATACGTTTGTAGTTAAATGTACCGGCGCAGGTGGACAGAGTTTTGGAGCGTTCATTCCAAAAGGACTGACCTTAGAACTTGTAGGCGATTCCAACGACTACTTTGGCAAGGGACTTTCCGGTGGTAAATTAGTGGTTTATGCCCCGGCAGGTGTAAAATACAAAAAAAGACGAGAATATCATCATTGGTAACGTAGCCCCTTTATGGCGCAACGAGCGGAAAAGCATTCATCAGCGGTGTGGCAGGCGAGCGTTTCTGCGTGCGTAACTCAGGGCGCTTCCGCAGTCGTAGAAGGTGTCGGCGACCATGGCTGTGAGTATATGACAGGCGGACGTGTCGTAGTTTTTAGGTAAAACCGGCAAAAACTTTGCGGCTGGTATGAGCGGCGGTATCGCATATGTGTTAGATGAGGGATAACGACCTTTACACCCGCATGAACAAAGAGATGGTATTTTCTGAGGAAGTGTCCAATAAATACGATGTTATGGAATTAAAAGACATGATCAAAGAGCATGTGGCATTTACCAATTCCGAAAAAGGTAAGGAAATTCTGGATAACTTCAGTGAGTATCTGCCGAAATTTAAGAAAAAGTAATCCCGTATGATTACAACCGTATGCTGATGGCTATCGTTCAGATGGAGGAGAAAGGTCTCTCATCCGAACAGGCACAGATCGAAGCATTCTATGCGAATACGAGAGGTTGATCGTCAGTAGGGAATACGAAAAGAAAATGGAGGAAATATCATGGGAAAACCAACCGGATTTATGGATTATAAAAAGAGAAACATCGGTGAGTGAAGCACCATTGAGCGTATCAGAAATTTTAACGAAATTCCACACACCACTGTCAAAGGAAGAACAGCAGATACAGGGTGCGCGCTGCATGAACTGCGGCGTTCCTTTCTGTCAGGCGGGAATGAATATCATGGGAATGACGAGCGGATGCCCGTTGCATAACCTTTGTCCCGGAGTGGAACGATCTTGTATACACAGGAACTGGGAGCAGGCATACAACCGTCTGAAAAAGACAAACAACTTCCCGGAGTTCACATCAAGGGTATGTCCTGCGCTATGTGAAGCAGCATGTACCTGCGGACACTGGGGGATGCCGTTACCTGTAAGGAAAAACGAACATGGCATTATCGAGAACGCTTATGAGCAGGGCTATGCGAAAGCAAAGCCACCGAGAGTCCGCACAGGAAAGAAAGTCGCAGTCATTGGTTCCGGTCCTGCCGGACTTGCAGTGGCAGACCAGCTGAATAAGCGCGGACACCTTGTAACCGTATACGAGCGCGATGACAGGGTGGGCGGACTTCTGATGTACGGAATTCCGAATATGAAGCTGGAAAAATGGGTCATCGACCGCAAGGTTACCATTATGAAGGAGGAAGGCATTACATTTGTCACAAATACGAATGTCGGCAAAGATGTCAAAGCCGCAAAAAACTGTTAAAAAGAATATGACAGGGTCGTTCTGGCATGTGGAGCCAAAAATCCAAGAGATATCAAGGCGCCGGGCAGAGATGCGAAAGGTATTTATTTTGCAGTGGATTTCTTAAAAAGCTACCACAAAAAGCCTTTTGGATTCTGACTTGAAAGACAATCAGTACATTTCTGCAAAAGGGAAAAAAGTGGTCATCATCGGCGGCGGCGATACTGGAAACGACTGCGTGGGTACGTCCATCCGCCACGGCGCAGCGAGCGTGACACAGCTTGAGATGATGCCGAAAGCGCCGGATACGAGAGCGGAAAAACAATCCGTGGCCGGAGTGGCCAAAAGTCTGCAAGACAGATTATGGTCAGGAGGAGGCGATCGCAGTATTCGGACATGACCCACGTATCTATCAGACCACGGTAAAAAAGAATTTCTGAAAGATAAAAAATGGAAATCTCTGTGGACTTGTCACGGTGAAATTAGAGAGCAAAAAAGACGAGAAAAACAGGCCGTATGATGATGGCAGAAGTACCGGGTTCCGAACAGAAAATGGATGCAGACCTTGTACTGATCGCACCGGATTCCTAGGAACTGAGAATTATATTGCAAATGCGTTTGGTGTCGATCTGAATGCGAGAACCAATGTAGCAACCGCAGAGGGCGCATATGCGACCAATGTGAAAAATGTTTTTCACCGCAGGTGATATGCACAGAGGACAGTCCCTGGTGGTGTGGGCGATCCGTGAAGGCAGAGAAGCCGCAAGAGAAGTGGATGAGAGTCTGATGGGGTATTCTTATTTGTCGGTGCAGTAGGGTAAATGCTTTAAATACAGAATTCAGAAAGATAAGAAATGTAGTGGATTTCTTATCTTTCTTTTTTGCATGAAGGACACATGAAACAGATGATTTTTAAGTTGAGAAAAAAAAGAGAATGGATATAATAGATACAATAGTTATGGATTGAAAAATTTCTGAAAGAAGGTACTTTAAAAAATGGTTAGATATTTAGAAATGGTAGTGTATATTTGTCTGGCAATATCTATTTGTAATTTTATTGCGATAGGCGTTGCATTGAAGAAAAAAAAAGACCAATTTTTAAAATAATGTATTTTATTAATAGTCTGGGAGTTGTTGCTATATCAAATCTTCTTGTCTGGATGGAAGGAGTGTATGTGGATCAAAATAATTTGAGCGGTAGTGCAATTACCTTTGTGTTAAATATTTGTAATATCATATTTTTTATTGCGAGTAGTATGATGGTGTTTAAATGCCGGAAGGCAGACTGAAAAGCTGATAATATGTGTTTTGAAATTTGATAGATATGCCCTCAATTGGGCAGGAGACAGTTTATGAAGAATAAATTATGTATGTTATTTGCAATTGTTTTATTGTGCTGGGTGGTGGATGCAATGAAAAGTCACAAAATTATTTTATAGGGACTATTTTGGAAATAACAGATAATTATTTTTATTGTAAGTCCGGATGATTCGGAACCAATTAGGGGAGACCAGTGCTAATCTATTAGTTACAAAAGAAGTGGTATCAGCGAATGGCGTCACAGAGCTGGCAGTTGGTGAGCGTATTCAGGTGGTTTATAATGAAATGGAACAAACGGATGAAGGGATAATCGTAGACATTGTTTATGCAATATACAAAGAAAATGATTTAGAAGGTACTCAGGAAAAATGAAATTGTAAAGAATAAGTGAAGAAAATGATCATAGAGAAAAAGCCAAAGTCTAGCGACTTCGCTTTCTCTCTTTTTTTTTACTGTATCCAAAAGTGCCAAGTTTTTCCCAAGAAGGAAGTATTCGCCGTGGGAGTAAGTGACAAGTCCGCTTTTGTTTAATTCAAATTTTCCTTTTTCGTCGAGCAGGGTATCATCAATGGTCACACCAACAACATCCGCAAGGATCATGGAGTGACTGCCGAGAGGTTTGATCTCACGGACTTTGCATTCGATATTCACAGGGCTTTCCGCAATTCCGGGTGCATGGATGTGTTTTGAGGCGAGCGGCGTTAAATGCATTTCCTTAAATTTGTCAACATCACGACCGGAGCGGACACCACAGTAGTCCGTAGCTTTCACCAGTTTTTCGGTTGTTAAATTGATCACAAACTCGCCGGACTCCTCGATCAGGTGATAAGAGTAACGCTCCGGGCGGACGGAGATCGAAACCATCGGCGGATTGGTGCAGACTGTCCCAGCCCATGCGACAGTAATAATATTCGGTTTTCCATCTAATTCCGGTCTCTCACACAGAGGATCGTGCGCTGCGGAACTCTGGCAGCTCACCATGACCGCAGGGAGCGGATAGAGCATATTTCCCGGTTTCCAGTTCTGTTTTGCCATATTAAGTCCTTTCTGCTACTTCAAAAGTATATCCATCAGGATACGCATATACATCTTCATTCAGATTTTTTTCCAGTTGTTGCAGATTGCTTCTGCCTGTGCACGGTTTTTTTTGACACTTAACGTCAGATCGATGATGTTCGTATTATGTTCGCGGTACTGACAGCGCACGGCGTAGTCCTGATTTGGCGTTTTATAATAGTCTGCCAGAATGGAATTGTCATTTCGAAGCTGAAGCTTGTTTTTTCCAGAAAAGCCATCGTGTCGTGTTCAATCGCATCGGAAATCTTGTCTTTGAAAAATTCCAGCGTCTCTTTTCCGGCAGCAGTGATGGTGTACTGGGTGTTACTGTGCGTGGATTCTGTACGGATCAGATCGGCGTCGACCAGATCGCTGATGACCTGCTGGACACGGAAATAATCAGTGTAGTCCTGTTCGAGAAAAAAGTTCGAAATCTGTGTATTGGTCAAGGGAAAATCAACTTTATCCAACATGTTTAAAAATCGTTAATTTATATATGGTAAATGGTTCAGCCATTTTTATATACACCTCTTTCTATTTGCTGATTGCCGCTTTCCTGCGAAACTAAGCCTGATCTGTATAATATTTTCCCTGCCAGGTGTCCCGTTCCTGAAAACGTTTCCGGATCGTATTTAAGACACGCTTTTATCCGTGCTCCAAAGCGGTGCGATCAGAAGGGAACGAGGGGAACCGTCACCTGTGAGGCGGTGGATCACCATTTCCGGTGGAAGGTGTTCGATACAGGTCACAACGAAATCGCAGTATTCCTCAAGGGAAAAAGACTGGAAAAGGCGCTTTTTCATAGAGCAGAGCCAGATCGGTATTTTTCAGTACATGGAGAAGCTGCAGTTTTACGCCGTCTACCGGAAGATGTGCAACAGCGTCTACCGATGCAAGCATCATTTCTTTCGTCTCACCGGGCAATCCGAGGATCAAATGCGTGATAACGGAAAGACCACGATCTTTTCAGGGCGTCCACCGCAGATAAATACTGCTCATAAAGTGAAACCGCTCCGGATCTGCCGCGGCGTATCGTTGTGAATGGATTGCAGACCAAGTTCTATCCAGACAGGTTTTGGCAGTTCAGTTCGGAGAGCAGATCGAGCACTTCGGGTGGGAGACAGTCACAGCGTGTTGCGATGGAGAGAGCGGCAATATCCGGCTGTGCGATCGCCTCCGTAAAAAGTTCTTTTTAAATAGGAAACGGGCAGCGTAGGTATTCGTGTATGCCTGAAAATAGGCGATAAACTTTTTACAGTTACTTTTCCTGCGGATGCGTTCTTTTTTTCGCCTGCGTGATCTGCTCTGTGACAGAGAGGAAGGGGCAGTGGCAAAATCGCCGCTTCCCCGGCAAGCTGCAAAAAAATACAGCCGCGCGAATCCAGTGTCCCGTCACGGTTTGGACAGGTCATCCCGCCGTTTAAAGACAGGCGGTAGACTTTTTCGCCAAACGTCTGTTTTAGATAATGGTCAAGGGAAAAATATGGTTTGTCTCCCCAGAATTTTTTATCTGACATATCCATGTTTATTTTACGATGTGGGATTTTACTGCCTGGCTTACCACCTCTGCAACACGCGGGTCGAAAGCTTCCGGCATAATAAATTCATCGTTTAATTCCTCGTCGGAAACAAGATGTGCCAGAGCTTCGGCAGCGGCAAAGCTTCATTTCCTCGGTGATCTGTGTGGCACGTCCTTCTAAGGCACCCTTGAAGATTCCGGGGAATGCAATCACATTGTTGACCTGGTTTGGGAAATCACTTCTTCCGGTTCCAACAACTCTTGCGCCGGCTGCTTTGCAACGTCCGGCATGATTTCAGGAACAGGATTTGCCATTGCAAAAAGGAATGGAGTCCTTATTCATGGAGGCAACCATTTCAGGAGTTACGATATTTGGAGCAGAAACTCCGACAAAAATATCAGCACCCTTTTAATGCATCTGCGAGTGTACCGGAAGCATTTTCTAAATTTGTTACCTCGGTCATTTTTTTTCTGCATCCAGTTTAAATTCGGGTAATCTTTTTCCAAGGATACCTTCGCGGTCGCACATAGTCACATGTCTGAAACCGTAAGTGAGGAGCAGTTTGGTGATGGCAACGCCCGCAGAACCGGCACCGTTTACAACGACTTTACAGTCTTCTTTTTTTTTTCTTGCCAGTGACACGCAGACCGTTGATGATCCCGGCAAGGACAACGATGGCGGTGCCGTGCTGGTCATCATGGAATACCGGGATATCGAGCATTTCCTTTAAGCGTTCCTCAATCTCAAAACACCGGGGAGCGGAGATGTCCTCCAGATTGATGCCGCCGAATGCCGGAGCAATATTTTTGATGGTTGCAATGATCTCTTTCGGTGTCCTGTGTGTCTAAACAGATCGGAACAGCATTCACATCGCCGAATTCTTTGAAAAGAACACATTTTCCTTCCATAACAGGCATAGCGGCATATGGCCCGATATTGCCAAGTCCTAAGACAGCACTTCCGTCGGAAATGACGGCAACAGTGTTTGCCTTCATGGTATTAAGTGTAGGCTGCTTCTTTATCTTCTGCAATGACTTTACATGGTTCGGCAACGCCCGGTGTGTATGCAATTGCAAGGTCCCTCTCTGGAGTTGACCTTTGATTTTGCGATCGTTTCTAATTTGCCATTCCACTCTTTATGCATGGCTAATGCTTTTTCTTTTAAATCCATGATATGAACTGTCTCCTTTATGTAAATATTCGTTTTAAAGCTCTGAAAGTAATGATAACATTTCCTTTTTATTAATCAAGAAAATTAGGACTTCCTATTTCGTAAAAAGTGTTGTATAATAAATTGCAGTTATAGATTCATTTAGTCGATTCAGACGTTGTTCCCAAATGATACAATTATGATTAAGGAGTCATTGAATGAGAGAAAAATATGAAAAAGCTTATCAGCAACGGTTTTGCGTGATTTAGCAAAATCAAGAGGAATTAAAAGCACTTCCACAATGAAGAAAGCCGATCTTGTAGAAGCAATGCTTGCAGAGGATGCGAAGAAGGAAAAAGAAAAAGCGGCAAAAAGAATCGGAGAAAAAAACAGGAACAGTCAGCTCCTTCCGAGAAACCGGAGAGAAAAAGAGCAGATTCAGCAGAATCAGCCAAAGAGGGATCAAAAAGAGGGAGAGCGTGAGGAAGCAAGCCAGGATGATACGATCAAGAATCTTGACAGCGGAATCACTGTGAATGGAATTCTTGAAGTTATGCCGGATGGATTCGGATTTATCCGTTGTGAAAATTATCTGCCGGGAGAGCATGATGTCTATGTTTCTCCATCCCAGATTCGTAAGTTCAACCTGAAAACAGGCGATATTATCTGCGGTAACACAAGGATCAAAAACACAGCAGGAGAAGTTCTCTGCATTATTATATATCACAACGATCAACGGTTATCAGCCGGGCGTGATCCAGCAGAGAAAGAATTTTGAAGACCTCACACCGATTTTCCCTAATCAGAGAATCCGTTTGAGAGACCGGGCAGCAAGTGTTGCAATGAGGGATCGTGGATCTGATCTCACCGATCGGTAAGGGACAGCGTGGTATGATCGTTTCCCAGCCGAAAGCAGGTAAGACAACTCTGTTAAAAGAGATTGCAAAATCGGTTACAGCATCTAATCCGGACATGCATCTGATCATTTTACTGATCGATGAAAGACCGGAGGAAGTTACCGATATCAAGGAAGCGATTGAAGGGGATAATGTAGAAGTTATTTATTCTACATTTGACGAATTACCGGAACATCATAAGAGAGTATCTGAGATGGTCATTGAGCGTGCAAAACGTCTCGTGGAGCATCATAAAGATGTCATGATCCTGCTCGACAGTATCACACGTCTTGCAAGGGCATACAACCTCACAGTTCCACCAAGTGGACGTACGTTATCCGGTGGACTTGACCCGGCAGCACTGCATATGCCAAAACGTTTCTTTGGTGCAGCGCGAAATATGAGAGAGGGCGGAAGCCTTACCGTTCTTGCAACAGCACTGGTAGATACCCGGAAGTAAGATGGACGATGTTGTTTACGAGGAATTTAAGGGAACCGGTAACATGGAACTTGTACTCGACCGCAAACTTTCCGACAAAACGTGTGTTCCCGGCAATCGATATTGTAAAGTCAGGAACCAGAAGAGAAGACCTGCTGTACTTGACCCGGATGAGTTAGAGGCAGTGGAGATCATGCGCAAGGCTTACAATGGTATGCGTGCAGATGAGGCAGTGGAGAATATTTTAAATATGTTCGCCCGCACAAAGAATAATAAAGAATATATCGCAATGGTAAAGAAAATAGAATTATTTAAAAAAAATATCTTGATTTACTATGATGCGTATGCTATACTTTTTAAAAGCTGTTTATCGGGATAAAGAATCTTTTACAGATTCTGGACAGTTTTTATATCGTGTATATTCTTGCAGTAAGTGCCATATGCGAATCGGGTATACGGGCATAAAGAGTATAGAACAAGCGCAACAAATCAACGATAAGAATAGAAGAGGTGAAAATCATGAGAGAAGGAATCCATCCAGATTATTATCAGGCAACTGTTACATGTAACTGTGGAAATACATTTGTTACAGGATCAACAAAGGAAGATATCCACGTTGAGATCTGTTCTAAATGCCATCCATTCTACACAGGTCAGCAGAAAGCTAACAGAGCTGATGGTCGTATTGATAAGTTCAACAAAAATACGGTATCAACAAATAGAAAAAAGTGAGTAAGTTACAGATAAGGTTGAGGTTATTAAATCTCAACCTTTTTAGAACATGGAAACTCTATGAGAAAGACATGGTTTTTAAAATGAGATATTCAGGAATTGGCGGGCAGGCCGTCATGGAAGGCGTGATGATGAAGAATCAGGAAAAGTACGCCGTTGCAGTGAGAAAGCCTGACAATGAAATTGAAGTGAAGGTTTCAGAATATACTGGGATCATCAAGAATAAGAAAATAAGAAATATGCCGATTTTAAGAGGTGTATTCAGTTTTATAGAGTCGCTTTTGTGCTCGGAATGCAGACATTGACTTATTCCGCTTCTTTTTTTTTTTGAGGAAGTGGATGAGAAGAAAAAAAAAGAGCCAATGACGGAAGAAGAGCGCAGGGGACAGGAGCAAAAAAAAGAAAGAAGCAAGAAAATGCCATGATGGGCGGAACGGTTGTATTATCGATTGTTCTTGCTGTGGCAGTATTTATGATGCTTCCATATTATTTATCGACTCTGTTTCAGAAAGTAATTACATCCCAGTGGGTGATCGCATTGCTAGAGGGAGTGATCCGTCTGGTGATTTTCATCGGATATGTAGCACTTATCTCTGATGAAGGATATCCGGCGTGTTTATATGTACCATGGTGCAGAACATAAATGTATCAACTGCATTGAACATGGCATGGATCTTACCGTGGATAATGTGAGAAAAAGTTCCAGATTCCATAAACGCTGTGGAACGAGTTTTCTTTTTGATCGTAATGTTAGTCAGCATTTTGTTTTTTATGTTTATCCGCGTGCGATTCTCCAATCCTCCGTGTGGTTTTGCGTCTGCTTCTGATCCCGGTGATCGCAGGTGTATCCTATGAATTTATCCGGCTGGCAGGAAGAAGCGATAATGCAGTTGTGAATCTTTTGAGCAAGCCGGGATTATGGCTCAGAGGGTTTGACAACAAAAGAACCGGATGATGAGATGATCGAGGTTGGAATTGCCTCTGTGGAGGCCGTTTTTGACTGGAAACCTTATGTGGAAGAAATCCGCCGGGAAATGAAGTAGAAGGGCGTGAGATAAGAATGACATATCGGGAAGCTGTTGCCCATGGAGAAAAAGTGCTGGAGCTGTCGCATATTGCAGATGCGAAAACAGATGCATGGCTGCTTTTGGAAATGGGCTGTAAGATAGACCGTAAATTTTATTATATGCATATGGAAGATGATCTTCCTGATGATCTGCTGAAGGAATATGAACTTGCCATCAAAAAAAACGTGCAGAACATATCCCGTTACAGTATATTGTGGGAGAAACGGAATTTATGGGACTTAAGTTTAAGGTAAATTCAATGTCCTGATTCCAAGACAGGATACAGAGACACTTGTGGAGGAAGCATTAAAAACAGTAAAGCCGGGAATGAAAGTACTTGATATGTGTACCGGTTCCGGTTGTATTATTATCAGTATTTTACATAACGTTGAGGGCGTGAAAGGATATGCAGTTGATATCTCCAAGCAGGCGGTCAACGTTGCAAAAAGAGAATGCAAAATTAAATGAGGTGCCGGTTCTTTTTTTTTGAACGCAGTGACCTTTTTGAGATGGTCACGGAGAAGTTTGATGTGATCGTGTCAAATCCGCCTTATATCCCAACGGATGTGATTCCGCAGCTCATGCCGGAGGTACAGGTGTTTGAACCGATCGAGGCGTTAGATGGAAAAAGAGGATGGACTTTACTTTTACCGCAAGATCGTGGAACAGAGTAAAGATTATCTGAATTCTGGCGGTTCTCTGATGTTTGAGATTGGGTATGATCAGGGAAAAGATGTATCTAAAATGATGACAGACGCAGGATTTTCAAACGTCTGTGTGAAAAAAAGACCTTGCAGGAAATGACAGGGTTGTGACTGGGATGTTGTAGCGGCATCAGAGTGTAGAAATATAATGAGCGAAAGAGAGGAAAATGCAAATTTATTTGCATTTGACGAACGACGAAATTATTGAGTGATGAAATCACGATATTTGATTAGACAGAAATGAGGGAGAAATATGTTTGATAAATTAGAGGACTTTACTCATCCGTTATGAAGAGTTGATGAGTGAATTAAGTGAGCCGGATGTGGCAAATAATCCGGAACGTTTCCGTAAGCTGATGAAAGAGCAGAGCGATATTTTACCGATCGTGGAGGCTTACAAAGAATACAAACAGTGCAAGCAGAACATCGAGGATTCGCTTGCCATGTTGGAGGAAGAATCTGACGAAGAGATGCGCGAACTCGCAAAAAGAAGAGTTAAACGATGCAAAGAAGCAACCGTGTCGCAGAATTAGAGAATGAATTAAAAAATCCTTCTTTTACCAAAAGATCCGAATGACAGCAAAAACGTTATCGTGGAGATCCGTGCAGGTGCCGGTGGAGATGAGGCGGCATTATTTGCGGCAGAGATTTATCGTATGTATCAGCATTATGCAGAGACAAAGAACTGGAAAACAGAGATCATGGAATGTGACGACACCGGAATCGGCGGCATGAAGAGTGTGACATTCATGATCACAGGAGCAGGGAGCTTACTCTGTTATGAAATACGAATCCGGTGTACATCGTGTACAGCGAGTCCCGGAGACGGAATCCGGCGGACGTATCCATACCTCTACCATCACAGTAGCTGTGATGCCGGAGGCGGAAGATGTTGACGTACAGATTGATGAAAAGATATCCGTATCGATGTCTGCCGTGCGTCAGGAGCAGGTGGACAGTGTGTCAACACCACAGACTCTGCGGTTCGTTTAACACATATTCCAACTGGAATCGTGATAATCTACAGCCAGACTGAAAAATCACAGATCCAGAACAAGGCAAAAAGCGTTTGCGTTGCTCCGTACAAAGTTATTTGACTTAGAGCAAAGAGAAAGCACATGATGCGGAAGCAGAGCTTCGTAAGAGCCAGGTCGGAACAGGAGACCGTTCCGAAAAAGATCCGTACTTACAACTTCCCACAGGGACGTGTAACCGATCATCGTATCAACCTGACACTTTACAAATTAGATAAGATCATGAATGGTGATATTCAGGAGATCATCGATGCATGTATCGCGACCGACCAGGCTGCGAAGCTGGCGAATATGAATCAGGAAGCGTAAAATTCCGGTTCATGAAGAATATCCTATAATTTTGAGGAACCAGAGAAAATCTCTGGTTCCTTTTTTGAGTGGTGTTAATTCTCTTTTTGCGAACATCTTCACTTGTCATTGATTCCGTGACCTGGACATAAAGTTTATGCACTGAAATGCAAAAACTTTGAAAAATCGACAATTTTGCAATGGCGCATTACATAGAAAATATTTCAAAATACTGATATAAATGTTAGTGAAATTTAAAAATTGTTGTGATAAAATAAGTTGTTGGTATTTACAGTGATGGTGAGTGAGAATGGCGATAACAACAAACATCACATGCTTTAAATAAAAATTAGAATACAGGAGACAAAAAATGCAGGACGATTTAAGAGCAGAACTGATCAAACAGTTCCCATCAGAGGTAATAGAGACAAAGGATATGACAGGGAAAAGAGTACTATGCCTGTCCGACATGCAAACGCGCAGTTGCAACCGGTACTGAAAAAATGTCAGGGATGCGGACAGAAATTAAGCTGGGACAATATCAGGCATGAGAATGAGGCAAAAGGAAGTAAAAAAGCGAAAATCGAGTTTTTGATGTTCCGGCAGATTTTGCATTAGAGGATTGCAGAAAATGCCCATTGTCCTACATCGGAAGAAATGGGGACGAAAAAATGTTTACGAGTGTCCACTGCAGATGAGGAGGAAGCTGCAGGCTGGAATTATCATAATGAAATATCAGTCAGAAAGGAAGCATACATGGCATCAAAATTCTACGCAGTAAAAAAAAGGTAAAATTCCGGGAATCTACAACAGCTGGGATGATTGCAAAAAAATGGTAGACGGTTTTCCGGGTGCCGTATATAAAAGCTTCAAAACACTTGAGGAAGCGGAAGCCTTCGTGGGTGCAGAAGGCGGCTCAGAAAGCGGAGCGAAAAAGCAGAAAAAACCAGATACAGGGAAGCAGGAACAAAATCCGGCAGTCTACGCCTTTGTCGACGGTTCTTACAACATTGCCACCAAAGTCTACGGCTACGGCGGATTTCTCATTCATAATGGAGAGAAAGAAGTGCTTTGCAGGGAAGCGGAAACGATGCGGAGATGGCATCTATGCGCAATGTTTCAGGAGAAATATTAGGAGCGATGGCTGCAGTAGAACGTGCGATCGAGTTAAAACTTCCGGAAGTGACGATTTATTACGACTACATGGGAATCGAGATGTGGGCAGAGGGAGCCTGGAAACGAAACAGGCAGGGCACGATCGCCTACTATGAATATATGCAGTCTGCAAAAAATAAAATCAGGATTAAATTTGTGAAAGTAAAAGGCCATTCCGGTGTGGATGGCAATGAAGAAGCAGACCACCTTGCAAAGGAAGCGGTCGGAAATACAATTTAGAAACGTTTTCAAACAAATAATTGATAAAAAAAGTTGTTTAAGGTTTGACAGACATAAAATATGAGACTATAATGTGAGAAACTAGAAGAAAATTGACAGATTTTTTCAGGTGGAGGGTAGAAGAAAAACAGATAAAAAGTGAAATAAAACGAGGCAATTAATACATTGTCAGACTGGAAAAATTAATATATCAGAGAAAGAAAAAAAAAGTATATTAGAATGGAAAGGAAAATACAATTTATGTTGTCACAAAAGAGTACAATGAAAAACAAAACTTGAAAATATGTATCTGCAGAAAAGGATCAGTTACGGTTATAGAAAAGTCATTAACATGATCTTTGCTGTCAGGAGTGATTTCTATTATTGCAATAGGCATTCTGTTTGCCAATATGATGAATTATGTCAATAATGTCAACGCAGACAGATCAGGCAGTAAAAACATGCAGAATTAATATAAATACAGCAGCAAGAAATATCCGTGAAATGGCGCTGAATGATGACGAATCCACTTACGACAGCTACGAGGAGAAGGTGAAAGAGCTTCTCAGGATAAAGATACACAGATGAATGTTTTACACGGCACAGGTGTCATTACAGAGGATCTTTTATACAGAATATAAAGGTGCATTTACGGATTGGGGAACGATCGGATATGAGATCATGGAAGAGATCAAGGCCGGTAAGGAAGATCAGGCTGTCGATGGTATCTTAAATAAGTGTACCCCTGCATTAAACAGCTTAGTAGAAATTTCAAAGAAATTAGATGCATTGACTGATAAACAGAGAAGTAAGGCTGTCCAGAGCACGATCTTCTGTGCAGTTGCCGGTATTGCAGTGATCATTATCTTCCTGCTCCTTGCATGGGCAATCGCAAAGAAAGTGAGCAGGATGGTACTTGAAACCATTCTGGAACCATTACATGCGATCGAGGACGTGGCGAAGGAACTTACGGAAGGAAATCTGCACAGCCAGCTGGAATACCACCCGAGGACGAGATCGGAAGACTTGCACACAGCATGCGTAAAGTCCATCCATATCCTTGGAACGTATGTCGATGATATTGACCGCTCCATGAAACAGTTCTCAGAGGGCAATTTTGATGTACAGCCAGAGGTAGAGTGGAGAGGGGACTTTGTTGGTATTTTTACAATCCTTTATGGAGTTCCAGAACAGCATGTCTGATACGGTAAGAGGAATCCAGAGGGTTTCCGATGAGGTATCCAACGGAGCAGAACAGGTGGCATCCAGCTCGAACGAGCTTGCAGACGGCGCAACGAATCAGGCAGCAGTTGTCGAGGAACTGACCGCTACCGTTACCGGTGTTTCCGAACAGGTGGCAAACAATTCACAGGCAAAGCAAAGGAGATCAGCGGAAAAGTGGAACAGCTTGGACAGGCGCTGATCGAGAGCAACGGAAAGATGCAGGAGATGGTTGTCTCCATGAACGAGATCAATGATGCATCGCATGAGATTGACAAGATCATTGCGACGATCAATGAGATCGCATCCCAGACCAACCTGCTTGCCTTTAAACGCATCTATTGAGGCTGCAAGAGCCGGTGAGGCAGGAAAAGGTTTCGCAGTAGTTGCAAATCAGGTAAATGTCCTGGCAGATCAGAGTGCAGAAGCGGCAAAGGAATCAGCGGCACTGATCGAGCGCTCTGTGAATGCTGTTGAAAAGGTATGATAGTTGCAAAGGAAACAGCAAAGACAGTTAGAGGAAGTGGCAGAGAATTCAAAAACGATCACAAGTGAAGTGACAAATATCGCAGACACCTTAGAGACACAGACAGCAGAGATCCATCAGATCAATGAAGGAATCGAGCAGATCAATGATGTGGTACAGACGAATTCAGCTACTTCAGAGGAATCGTGCGGTGAAGTGAAGAGATGAGCAGCCGAAGCAGACAATTTACGTACAATGATCCGCAGATTTAAAGTTGCAAAGACGGAAAAATAATATCAGACCAGATAAATTCAATTGGATGCGCAGGAGTATAAGCGCAAAAAGAAAGAGGAAAGGTTCTCTGGTTATGAATAAGGATGTATATGGAATATTAGGAGATCTGACAGCAGAGATCTTATTGGAGATCATAGCGGAATGCATGGATGATTACCTGTACGTAATCGATCTCCAGAATAATAAGATGGAAATTTCCCAGTCTGCCCTGGATCGGTTTATGATTTCTGAGACACATGTGAGGAATGTAAAGCAGGAGATCATGTCCGTTGTCTACGAAGAAGACCGCACTATGTTTGCAAAGCATATGCAGGCTGTGATGGATGGAAAGGAAAAGGTGCATGATATCCATTACCGGTGGCTCGACAAAAACGGGCTTCCGGTGTGGGTCAACTGCCGCGGAGTAGTGATCGATGATGAAGATGGGAAGCCGGGGTATCTGGTGGGATGTCTAAATGAGACCGGAAACCAGCGGCGGGCTGATAATGTGACCGGGCTTTTTAGGCGGAATGGAATTTTGTGCTTATCTGCGGTCACAGAAGAAACCTGTGACGACCGGATTTCTTATGCATATTGAATTGATGATTTTGCAACGGTGAATGAAACACATGGCGAAAAATTATGGCGATTATGTGTTAAAAAGTGTTGCAGACTGTATGAAAGAGTGTCTGTCCGGAAATCAGCGACTCTATCATCTGGTCGCAGATCAGTATGTGATCGTGGATCTTGACAGTACTTCCATGGATGATGCCATACAGCTCAAAAAAAAAGATCGGTGAGAAAATAGACGAATTCATCATCTCTGAAAAATATGAAGTTGTATTTTCAGCTTCTGCAGGGAGTGATCGATGCCTCGACTGTGGCAGAAGGCTACGAGGAATGCCGCAAAAGTTTGAATTTTCCCTGAAAAGGCAAAACGGATGGGAAAAAAATAACATCTATTTTTACAGGCAGGAGGATTACGAGAAATTCCAGCGGAATGGAAGAATCATAAGTGCACTGAGAAGTTCCATCGCTAACGGGTGTGAAGGCTTTGAAGTATATTATCAGCCGATCGTGGATTGTGTTTCCGGGCGTGTGATCGGTGCAGAAGCACTCATGCGGTATACCATGGTGACAGAGGAAGGTAAGGAGTGGCTGTCTCCGGTCGAGTTTATACCGCTTCTGGAAAAGACAGGACTGATCATTCCGGCGGGAAGGTTTGTGTTAGATGAGGCAAAGCAAAAATGTGCCGTGAGATACAGCAATATATACCGGAATTCAGTGTGAACGTGAATATTTCCTGTTATCAGATCGAGCATGGAAAGATTGCAGACAAGATACTCACTGCGGTCAGGGACAATGGACTGATGCCGGATCGCATCTGCATAGAAATGACTGAAAGCGGCTTCATGGATATGACACCGGTCTTTTGTAAATTCAGGAAAGTGCTTGAGGAAAATGGGATTCAGTTCGTGATCGATGATTTTGGAACCGGATATTCCAATCTCCACTGCATCAGTGACATGAATCCGGGCTATGTGAAAATGGATAAGGATTTCACAGCAAAGGCAATGAGCTGCGAACGGGATTACGAGCTGTTTAAAAAGATCATTGAGATGGTTCACAGCATCGGCATCCGCATCTGTGTGGAAGGAATTGAAAAAGAAGACTGGCATCTTAAGATGAAAGAACTGCAGGCGGATTATCTTCAGGGGTATTTTTTTGGAAAACCCTGTGAAAAAAAGAAAGTTTATGGAAGAGTTTGTTTGCAATCCGCATAATAATGGCGTATGGTGAGATAGTACCTCTCAGGAGGTGCTATTTTACTATACAGATTTTTTATAGAAATTTGCATATCTGCATGAAACGGAGTATAAAGAATGAACGAAATAGAAGTTATCTGGAAGTTTTTAGATAATCTGGATGAGTACGTGTACGCAACAGACATAGAGACAGATGAGCTTGTTTATATGAACCGCAAATTGTTAGAGGTGTATGGATTACAGTCCATAGATGATGTGAAAGGGATGAAGTGCTACGAGGTGCTTTGCAGAAATCTTCTGTTCCCTGTGGTATGTGCAATAATGACAGGCTTTGTGCCGGAAAGTTTGTCGAGTGGCGTTATTATAATCCGGTGATCGATAAATACATGATGTTGAAAGATACCCTGGTGGAAGATCCTGTCACAAATAAAAAGTACCGGATCGAGATCAGTATAGATATCAGCGAGGAGCGTTCACAGGACAAGATGATCCAGAAGTACAGGGATATGGAGTCCTTTGTCAACGAGGCATTGAAGGATGCGCTTTCTGTCGAGTCGCCGGACGAGACGATCCGTATTATTCTGGAATATCTCGGAAAAGTGCTGAACGGAGAGAGAAACATATATTTTTTTGAGAAGAACAGAGATGGCAGGGATGATAATACATATGAATGGACGGCGCCGGGAGTGCCACCGGAGATTGACAATCTCCAGAATCTTCCGCCGGAGATCTGTGAGAACTGGTATCACATTTTTGAGGAGGGCAAATACGTCCAGATATCGGATATTGAGGAGATGCGCCTGAGCGACCCGTTACAATATGAGAATCTGAAGCGGCAGAATATCCATTCCATTGTTGCCATGCCAATTTACGATGCAGGAAAGACCATTGCTTTTTACGGAGTTGACAATCCTCCGGCATTTTCATTGGAATATACGTCGGATATGCTTCAGATCATGGGTTCTTTTTCTCAAGTCCTGCATCAGACGCAGGAATCTGATGAGGCGTCTGGAAGATCTAAGCTATAAGGATGCGCTGACTCAGCTTGGAAACCGCTTTGCGATGGAAAAGTATGTGAGACAGATCGATCCGGAGCAGAGCGTTGGCGTAGTTTATTGTGAAGTTACTGGTTTAAAGGGTGTGAATGACACACTGGGACATAAGGCAGGGGATGACCTGATCCTTAGAGCCGGTGCATGTCTGGAACAGGTGTTTGGCGATTACGGCGTATTCCGTATCGGGGGAGATGAGTCGCTTGTATTGTGCGCGCAGATCGATCAGGACACGTTGGCGGAACGCATAAGGCAGTTAGAGTGTCTGACAGCTGAGAAGGACGTAAATATCGCAGTGGGAGTGATCTGGCAGGACAGGGCGGACACACATCTGGATGAACTTCTGCAGGAAGCTGAGAAGCGCATGTATGAGGATAAGGCAGAATACTATAAGAAAACAGGGATTGAGCGGAGAGGTGCAGACAAAAAAAAGGCTGAATCTGCTCTCACTAAATGAGAATAGATAAAAAAGTGATAATAATTTTGTCTGAAAACGGTATTTTCCTAGGCGAAATGTAAAAATTTTAAAATAGAAATAAAATGATTGTGATTTTGCCATGAGGTACAGTATAATAAGAAATGTCGGTTAAATGTAAAAATTATGTAAAAAGTATGTAAATAAAATTGCAGACAGGGATACGTTAGGATGTATAACGTGGTTAGGGAGTACAAATGACAACATTTACTATTATTTTATCGTCGCTCAGCGGAGTGGCACTGTTCCTTTTTGGTATGTCCCCTGATGGGAGACGGACTGAAGAAAGTAGCGGGTAATAAGCTGGAGCTGGTTCTTTATAAGCTGACGAACACACCGTTGAAAGGAGTGGCTTGGAACTGCTGTGACAGCGATCATCCAGTCCTCCTCCGCAACGACTGTTATGGTTGTCGGCTTCGTAAATTCCGGAATGATGAAGGTTGCGCAGGCGATCGGTATCATCATGGGAGCCAACATCGGAACGAGTGTGACAGGCTGGATTTTGTGTCTGTCGTACATTGACGGTTCGAACGGGATTGCACAGCTGCTGTCCACGGCGACTATCTCAGCGATCGTGGCGATCATTGGTATTATTATCTTTAAAATGTTTGTAAAAAAAAAATCCGGCTTTAAAAATGTCGGTGACATTATGCTTGGTTCTCCATCCTGATGGTGGGGATGCAGACCGTGAGTGGGGCAGTTGCACCATTAAAAGATAATGAGCATTTTGTGAATGTATTGACAATGTTTAAAAATCCGGCGGCAGGTATACTGGCAGGTATTTTATTTACGGCGGTATTGCACAGTGCATCCGCCTCAGTCGGTATCCTTCAGGCGTTGTCCATGAGTGGAACGATCACTTTTGCAGCGGCACTTCCTATCACCATGGGTATCGGTGTCGGCGCACGCCTGTCCGGTTCTGCTCTCCTCGATCGGAACGAACAAAAATGGTAAGAGAACAGCCCTGATCTATCTGTTTAACGATCTGTTCGGCATGCTGTTCTGGTCAATTGTATTCTATTCTGTCAATGCAGTGGTGCATTTCCGTTTATGAATGCCACCATGAGCCCGGTACTGATCGCACTGTTAAACACGGTTTTCCGTGCGGCAACGATTTTAGTACTTCTTCCATTTATCAAATGGATTGAAAAAATTGTTTATCTTGTTGTAAAAGATTCGCCGGAGGACGAGGAGGATCAGGCAGACTTCGATCTGCTTGAGGAGCGTTTCCTTGCTTACCCGGATCTTGCAATCACACAGAGCCATCTTGCAATGAACGGCATGGCAAAGAAGGCAAGGAAGAATATTTTACGTGCGTTAAGCCTGTTCCTTGTGTATTCGACAGAAAAGTTTAATAAGGTACAGGAGAAGGAAACACTGATCGATAAATATGAGGATAAGCTGGGAACCTATCTGATGCAGATGTCCACGCATGAGATGAATGGAAGCCAGGCGAAGCAGGTATCCAAGTTTTTTGCATACAGTGAGTGATTTCGAACGTCTGGGCGACCATGCGGTGAATATCTCAGAGGTTGCGGCGGAGCTGAACGAGAAGAAAAAATTGCATTTTCGGATGAGGCACAGTATGAGCTGGATGTGCTGGAGAATGCAGTAAAAAGAGTGTGTCAGTCTTGCGGTGGATGCATTCTGTGCGGACGACCTTGAGATGGCGGCACAAGTAGAACCACTCCGCGAACTGATCGGTATCCTCTGTGATGAACTGAAACTGCGTCATATCGCAAGACTCCGCACCGGAAAAAATGTGAGATGACGCAGGGATTTGCGTTTAATGATCTGCTGACGAACCTGGAGCGAATCGCAACACTGCTCGAACATCGCAGTTGCCATGATCGAGCTTGAGGCGGCAGATTTTGATACCCATGAGTACTTAAAGAGTGTCCGCGAGTTAAAGAATGACACTTACATGGCATACTTTGATGAGTATGAAAGAAAATATGACATCAATGGTTATCGGAAGAAAAAGACAAAAGCACAGAAATAGAGATCAGTGATTACGGCTGTCGTACTGAAAGGAGAAATTCCCGGATTGTATGGCGCCTTTTTTTGTTCCATTCTTTTGGAGAAATTTTCTGATGGAAAACATCATAAGCCGGGAACTTTATTCTAGTCAAAAAAAAGATAGAATGATGTACTATGAAAAGGAACAGAAAACGAAAATTAGAATTTGAAAAAGTTAGGGGAAAAAACATGTCGCTGCAATTTATTTTCGGAAATTCAGGAAGTGGAAAATCATCCTATTTATATAGGAACATACTAAAAAGAGGCGGCAGAGCATCCGGAGAAAAATTATCTGGTGCTTGTGCCGGAGCAGTTCACCATGCAGACACAGCGCGAGCTTGTGCGGCTTGAAAAGTCACATGCTATCATGAACGTGGATGTGTTAAGTTTTGCGCGCCTTGCATACCGTGTGTTGACGAGCTTGGGAAACAGAACCTGCGCGTGTTGGAGGAGACCGGAAAGAATCTGGTGCTCCGCAAGCTTGCAGGGGGAGCAGAAGAAAAAACTTAAGTGTGCTGGGCGGTAACTTAAACCGGATGGGGGTACATCAGTGAGGTGAAATCCCTCATTTCCGAGCTGACGCAGTATAACGTGTCACCAGAAAAATTGGATACATTTTTGGAGACGGAGGATGTCGGGGAGACATTGCGCCTGAAAATGCAGGATATCTCGGTCATGTATCACAGTTTTTCTGAATATCTGCAAGGGAAAGTATATCACCTCTGAGGAAGTGTTATCGCTATTGTGCGATGTCGCAGAGGATTCGAATATTATAAAAGACAGCGTGATTGTGTTTGACGAATTTACCGGTTTTACACCGATACAGAATCAGCTTCTTAGAAAACTTTTAGTGTTATCAGAGCGTATCATTGTCTCCGTGACGATGGATGCAGGCGAGGATTTTACCATTGCAGGGGGCGAGCAGGAACTTTTTTCCATGAGTAAAAAGACGGTTTCGGTGCTGATGAAAATGGCAGAGGAACTTCATGTCACGGTGGAGGAGCCTGTTGTGTTATCCGATGGAAAAAATCACAGATATAAAAAATGCTCCATCCCTGTACTTCATGGAGCAGAATCTGTTTCGACCGTATTATCATAAATGGCGGCAGAAGGAGGACGAACTTCGGATCGTAAGCCTTAAAAATCCAAGGGAAGAACTACACTTTGTGGCGCGCGAGATCACGAAATTTGTCCGTGAAAAGCATTACTGTTATAAGGATATCGCAGTGGTGACCGGGGACGTCAGTCTTTACGACAACTATGTGGATGAGATTTTTGCAGCGTATGATATTCCGTACTTTCTCGACCAGACGAGAACCATTCTGTTTCATCCTTTTATCGAGTTTATCCGTGCGGTGCTTGAGGTGGTGGAACTTGATTTCTCTTATGAGAGCGTGTTCCGTTTCCTTCGCTGCGGACTGACCGGCATCACAGAACGGCAGATCGATCTGCTGGAAAACTACGTGCTTGCCAAGGGGATACGTGGCAGAAAAAAATGGGAAAAACAGTGGACGTTTGTGTTCGATGATACCGAAAAAGAGAACCTCACAGAAATGAATGAAGTGCGGGAAAAAAGATTTATGGCTTCTTTGCACCGTTATCGGAAGCGTTCACACAGGGAAAGACTGTGCGTGACGAGACCACTGTGTTGTATGAATTAATTGAAAAATTAGAAATAGAACAAAAATTAAAACAAAAAAGAACTGGAATTTGAACGGCAGGGCAATCAGGTCAAGGCGAAAGAGTACGCCCAGATTTACAAAATTGTCATGGATCTGTTTGATAAGGTTGTGGACTTCCTGGGAGACGAAGTGCTTCCGGTCAAAGAGTATGCGGATATTTTAGACGCCGGATTTGAGGCTGCAAGAGTCGGCGTGATCCCGCCGGGAAATGATAAAGTGACGATCGGTGACATCGAGCGAACCAGATTGAACCATATCAAAATCTTATTTTTCATCGGTGTCAATGACGGTGTTGTGCCGAAAGCGGGCAATGCCGGAGGTATCATCTCGCAGTTTGAACGTGAGAAAATGGTGGCATGTCATCTGGAACTTGCACCGGGTGCGCGTGAAAAAGTGTTCATCCAGCGCTTTTATCTATATCTGAATGTGACGAAGCCATCTGATTTTTTATATGTGACTTTTTCAAAAGTGAATGCGGACGGAAAAGCACTTAGAAGGTCGTATTTTGCCGGAACACTCTTGAAAATGTTTCCGGAAAAAAAATGTGGAGGAGATCGGCGAGACGACTTCTGCGGACTGCATCATGACGCCGAAGAGCGGCATGGCGTTTTTCCTGGAGGGACTGCAGGATAATGACAGGGCATCTGATTTTTTCTCAGGTAGAAAAAAAAGAAAATTATGGAATGCTCTCTCAAAATTCTACCTCACAGATTCCGAGTGGAAGCCGGAAACGGAAAAACTTTTAAAAACTGCCTACGAAGTGCACAGCGATGAGCCAATCAGCCACGCAGTGACGCAGGCACTTTTTATGGAACCGTGTTGGAGAACAGCGTCACAAGACTGGAGCGTTTTTGCGGCGTGTGCCTACGCGCATTATCTGAATTACGGTTTACGCCTAAAGGGCGTCAGCTTTTAGAGTTTTGCAAGCGTGGACATGGGAAATATTTACCATGATGCGCTTGAACATTTTTCCAGACGTGTGGAAAAATCAGAGTACACCTGGTTTAACATCCCGGAGGATGTGCAGGAGACATTTATAGAGGAGAGCATGAATGACGCGATTGCCGGGTGCAAAAAATGCCGGAGCGTTTGAGAACGTGAGAAATCGTTACCTGACCGGTCGGATGCGCCAGACCATCAAGCGCACGGTGTGGGCACTTACCACCCAGATCCAGAAGGGAAAAATTTGTGCCGAGTGATTTTGAGGTGTCCTTTTCGCGGGCAGATAAATTGGACGCCATCCGTTTTCAGCTGAGTGATGAGGAAAAAAATGAACCTGCTCGGCAGGATTGACCGTGTGGACACTTACGAGACGTCGGATAAAGTTGATGTGAAGATTATTGATTATAAATCGGGGAAACACGAGTTTTTTCACTCGTCAATCTGTATCACGGACTGCAATTACAGCTTGTGGTCTATATGAATGCGGCATTGGAATTAGAGGAAAAACGCCATCCGGGCAAAAAAAGCGGAACCGGCGGGTATTTTCTACTATCACATTCAAAATCCGATAGTAGACGGACTTGGAAATGAGACAGAGGCAGAAATACGAAACAGCGTTTTGGAGCAGTTAAAATTAAATGGTCTGGTGAACGATGATCCGAAATCTATGAGGCGATGGATTCAGATTTTGCCGGAAATTCTTCGGTCATCCCAATCGGAAAAAAAACGGACGGAAGCTTAAAAAGCAACTTCCAAGGTTGCCAGTACTTACGATTTTTTTCTGTGATGTCTGATTATGTACAGGAGAATTTGAACAATCGTGATCATAGAAAAATAACAACAGTTATTGATGGAAAAGTCGGATTTACAGGTGGATATAATCTAGCAAACGAATATTTTAATTACACACACCCGTATGGACAGTGGAAAGATACAGGTATTCGTTTAGAAGGAGATGCTGTTCAGTCGCTTACAGTGACATTTTTAGAAATGTGGAATGCTGTTAGTGAAAAAGCTACGAATGATACTGATTTTAGTAAATACATTATTCATTACGATTATAAAGCACAGCAAACAGGTTTTGTTCAGCCTTATGCAGACAGTCCTATGGATAATGAGCAGGTCGGAGAAGAAGTTTATATCAGTATGATAAATAAAGCTGAAAAATATTGTTGGTTTATGACTCCATATCTAATCATAACAGATGAAATGACGCATGCGTTATGTCTGGCTGCTAAGCGAGGGGTAGACGTAAGAATTATCACACCTGGTATCCCTGATAAAAAATTCATTTATAATATAACTCGTTCTTTTTATCATGGATTAGTTAAACATGGTGTTCGTGTTTATGAGTGGACTCCTGGTTTCTGTCATGCAAAAATGAGTGTGGCAGATGACTGTATGGCAACTTGTGGAACAATTAATCTGGATTATCGAAGTTTATATCACCATTTTGAAAACGGCTGTTTTATGGCAGATTGTCAGGCAGTTGTGGAAATAAAAAAATGATCTGATAAGAACGATGGGAGAATGTCGTGATGTGACAGACCAATATCAAACCGGACGAAGCCGCTACTATAAATGTGCCACGGCCAAAAAGAAGAAGGGCTGCAAGAAGAAAACTGTCCGCAAACAGTGGCTGGAAGATCTGGTGGTGAACCAGACCATGCAGCTTGTCCGGGACGATGCCGCCATGGAATCCATTATCGCCAAGGTCATGGAGCTGCAAGACCGAGAGAACACCAACCTTTCCTCTCTATGAGAAACAGCTCCGGGATGCAGAATCGGGTATCCAGAATATGCTCAACGCAATTCAAGCCGGAATCCTCACCAGTTCCACCAAGGAACGGTTGGAACAGCTCGGAAGAAACCAAGCGTGAGCTTGAAGCCCGCATTGCAGAAGAAAAGCTGGCAAAGCCAAAAATCAAAGAGGAATTTATCGCCCAGAACAGGGACGGAAAGATTCACGCCCTGCAAATCAGCACGGAATCCAGCATACGGGCGGCACAGGAACGCTCCAAACAGGAAGTGACGGGCAAGTTAAAAGGACGTTGCCTGTGCAAAGATTGACGCACAGACCGAAGCCCTGATTTCCATGATAGGGGAAAATCAGGTGGACTACCGCTTTTTTATCGGCTTCAAGCTGCTTGTTAATGAGCAGGAAGTCACTATGAAGCAGTTCCGCAGGGAAGCAAAGACCGCTGTTTCTGATTTCCTCCACGAAGTCAACCACAAACTCATGGGGGATTTTGTTTCCATGAGCAATGAGGAAATCTGGCGGTTTCAGAAGATGGAAAAACTGTTGGAAAATAAAATCTCACGCCGCTTCAAAGTCCGGCGGCTTGATAAGGACGATTTTGGCTTACCTGATTGAGCATTTATACAGCAATACGTAACTGAACGAAGTGAT
>VOFJ01001552.1_pt1 | contig 26257 bp, 43 predicted proteins | sample 5384081 | NCBI WGS metagenome assembly VOFJ01 (sample SAMN12384729, study PRJNA508395) | human gut metagenome | isolation source: healthy gut I | host: Homo sapiens | reverse complement strand
ACGGAATATCGGAATTTCCAAGCAGATAGTCTGTTGTTACATGAAAGATAGAAGCAATTTCAAAAAGGGATTTGAAGTCTGGTTCTCTGTAGCTGTTGACATCCACTGACAGTTGACTTGAAATGTTGGGGCAGCAGCCAGATCCCACGCTGGAAATAGGCGATCTTCCATGAGTTGTTTCAGGCGTTCTCCAAATGATAATCATGCATGATCCTCGATATGGTGTTGTAAAGTTAATATATAGTCTGGTTTCAAGATGATTGTAACAAAACGGCTATAAATAAGAAACAAATGGACGCGAAACGAATTGACGATACGCAAAAAGAATATATAATAATAGAAGAAAAATGATGAAAAAAAGACGAAATAAAGAGAGAACATAAAATAATTTTTCACATTTTAGTAAAAAATGTAAAAGGGAAAGAAAAATGGCATTTTGGATAAGTTGAGTAAAACGGTTACAGAGGCTAGTCAAAAAGACCTTAGCAAAACAAAGGGGAGTTGGCGGATACTTCAGATTAAATTCGTTAATTTCAGGAAGAAAAAAAATTACAAATCAGTACTATCAGATCGGGAAATTATATGTTTCCATTCATCGAGATAGTTATGAGGATGATTTTCTGGAATGATAAAATGCAGTTACTGAACTGAGGAAAAATTAGACAAGCAGCGTGATTCAAGAAATCAAAGGTGTATGGCGATGTGAGAAATGTGTGTGAGCAGAAGTTCTAATGGCGCAGCGTTTTGTAGTTCTTTTGTGATTGTAATGCCTAAGATTCAACCTGCTGCATCTGACGCATCGCGCCAAAAATGTGAAAAAGTGTGGGGCCATAGTAAAAAAAAGGTATGCGTTTTGTACTCCTGGTAACCGAAGAAGTAAAAGGGATTGCTGTGCCTTGAAGATGAGATGTTGAAGAAAGTCAGGAAAGAAAAATGCCCTAATTGTGGCGCGGTAGTTGAGAATGATATGGCATTTTGTAGAATGCGGAACAAAAATTATAAGGGGGAATAATAATTATGCAAAAAGACAAAAGTTGGAATTTCGGTTGGAATGATCGAGCAGCTGTTTATTTTTGCTGGTTTATTTGGAGGATATATAGCAGTAATTATCTTGGCAGGATATATTTTGCTTTTTGTGAAGAAAAATGAATGGCTGAGAAGAAGTGCTGTGAAAGCAGTAGCGTTATTGATGGTATTTTCATTTTTACAACAGCTGCAAACCTTGTGCCGAATGTAATTGGTTTTATTGATAATGTCGCTTCAATCTTTTTGGGGGAAGTTTTAAAATTACAGTTCTTTCAGATTTGATTAAGGCTATTGTAGCAGCACTTAATATTATTCAAAAAAAATATTGTTACTTAGTCTGGGGATCAAGGCATTAAATCAGGGAACACGCCCGATACCGATTGTCGATAATTTAATTAACAAATATATGTAATGAAAATGTAGTAAAGGGTAGTGGATAATATTGAGTTTGTCTGCTGCCCTTTTTACAACTGAGGGGAGAACATAAATGGCAAAATTTTGTGGTAAGTGCGGAACTAAATTGATGAAAAAACTGGACTATGTCCGAAATGTGATGGGGAAAAGCTTGAGGATCAGAAAAGGATTGCTGCAAAGGTTTACAATAATAGTATTTCTTTTGAGCAAAAAAGAACAAAAATTCAAAAAGAAAGCTATTAAAAAATGCAAAATACGGAAAAGGAACGGTAAAACAAAAATCAAAAAAATATTAAAAAAGTTTTTAATAGCGTTACTTTATGTGTGTTAACTGGAACTACGATAGTATTATTGGAATATTCTGATGTGGTAAGTGTGAATCAAATTATGCAAGTATTGGGGAGTAAAGAATCCTGAAGAGTATTCTTCTAATGGCTCGCTTATTACATTACAAAAAAAGATTTTACGAAACGGTCAATAACGGATGAAGCATCAGCTGTTTTGGCAGCACAAGAGGTTGCAAAAAAAGTTAGGATATAAAAATGCTTTTGATGAATTGAAATTATATGTTTCCAGTTCAATTGGAAATGAATGTTTCTATAAATTGCAACAATACTATAAAGAAATTCCTGTGTATGGGGAGATATGTTACTGTTGTGGCAACAGAGGACGGAGATGCGCTGAACATGATATCCGATGCTATAGATATTGATCATGATATCTCTATAAATACACAAGTGTCGAATGATCAGGTGCAAACATTAATTAAAGAATATGCAAAAAATAATTGGGGAGTTTTATATGATGATATAAGTATTCCTGAATTATCAGGGAGATGATTTGCGGGTGATTTACAATCAGGATGGTAAATCGCGATTGGCATATAAGTTAATTGTAATTAATGGTGAAGAATATACGGTAATTGTTGATGCCAATACCGGAGAAATTTTAGATGAAATATGTAATATAAATGATGTTTCTTCTGTAGGAATGAATGCTGATGGAACAAAGGAAGTTCCTTGTGGAATATAATGAATCTGACAATACTTATACAATGCATGATGTTGATCGTAGCATTTATTTATACAATATTAATAAACGTAGTAGTAGAAGTGGAACAAAATACTGGGATAAAAGAAAGGAAGTTATAAGTGTTGGAGATAATATTTTTGGAAATACAAAGGATGAAATTAAGCAATCTCCAGAAATCGCAATTAATGTATTGAATAGCGTAGGCGCAATTGCTGATTATTATAAAACTACTTTTAATCAGGAGGTTCCATTTGGAGGAGTTATAGTATGTTATAATGATGGTTATTATTGGGGAAAAAAAAATGCCCTAGGAGGAGAACAATCATTTGAACGGAAGGATGGAACAAAAAATTACATATGGTTTTTTGAGTGTAGGTTATTCATTGAAGGGTGATGAGCAGGATATACTTGCGCATGAATATACGCACATCATTGAACATGTATATAATGCATCAATGGGCAATAAGGTTGTATCCCAGGCTATTGCAGAAGGATTAGCAGATACATTTTCTTGTTTCTTTAATAAAGATTGGGACATGGACTTAACTGTTGTTGGGGGAAAACATAGAGACGCAAGTGATCCAGGAAAGTATAAGTATCCGGCTTCTATAACAGAAAAAAATAAATCCGGAGAAGATGATAATCATGGCTATGCAACTGTGGTTTCGCATGCTGCATATCTAATGAGTGAATCTAAAAAATTTACAGACGATGAATTACAGATGTTATGGTATAAAACCTTAGTGCGATTACCACTGAATTGCTCATTTTACGATCTGAGATTTTGCATGGAACAGGCTGCACAGGCATCTGGATATTCTCTAATTCAGAAAAAAAGCTATAATTGAAGCGTTTGAGAAGGTTGGAATATATGACTCTGAAAATTACAGATGCAGTAATTCTATAGATGTTAACGTATACGATAAACAGGGAAATTACCATGACGATTATAGTATTCAAATTAAAGGAAAAAGTTCAGGTGGGTTTCTGGGGATAGGAGGAGAAGAATATTCAAAATCTATAACCCATCAGTCAAAAGATGCATGTAGTATTAACTTAGAAAATGGAAAATATACTATTACGATTTTGGATAATGCCAATAAAGAGACTATTAAAAGTTTCAATGTTACAGTAAAAAAAATCGAATTCTTTAGCAAATTTATATGCATTTGATTTTGGGGCAGATTATTCAGTTTCTCCAGGAGCGGATGTGTCTGTTTTTGACGTAAATGGAAATGAAATTTCTGATTATTTGTTAGAGGCTTTTTATGATGGAGAAAAAGTATCCATTTCAATCGAAATATAGTTGAATTACAGGAAAATAATTATTATTATGCATCACTTTCACAGCGAATTGAAGAATCAAAAGTTACCTATTATAAGAAATTTTCACTTCGGGTGAAAAGTGGAGAAGGGATAAATTAAAAATATTTACCAATTTTGAATCACAAAATAATAATTCGAGAGATGAATCATTGATTTCTTCCGGTGCAGAGAGCGTTCCTAAAATCACAACAGAAGAAAAGAATGTTAGTCTTTCTGACGAAAGGGATATTGTACTTGTACTTGATGTTTCTGGAAGTATGGGAGGAACCCCAATAGAAGAGACAAGAAAAGCATCAGAAAACTTTATTAATACGATATTAGATGAAGATGCGAATATTGGTATTGTCACTTATAATGGTTCGGCTGCTACATTAGCTGATTTTTCCAGGAACAAAATTGAGTTAAATAGAATAGTTTCCAATATTTATAGTGATGGTGGAACGAATATAGAGGCGGGGTTATCAGAAGCATATTCAATGCTAAAAGCAGGGAATGCAAAGAAGAAGATAATAGTTCTGATGAGTGATGGTGAGCCGAATACGGGAAAAAGAAGGGGATGCACTTATAGAATATGCTGATGAAATTAAGGATGATGGCATTATTATTTATACATTAGGATTCTTTGAGAGTCTTGGCTATAAATCTTCTGCACAGACCTTGATGGAAAAAAATTGCAAGTGATGGTTGTCATTATGAAGTGGCAAATGCAGATGATCTGGTATTTTTCTTTGAAGATATGGCAGATCAAATCAATGGTCAAAAATATATTTATATCCGGATTGCATGTCCTGTGGATGTTACCGTTTCCTACAATGGAGAGAACTTATGTTCTGCTGAGAAAAAATTAAATCTTCGAACAGATTTTGGAACGTTGACCTTTGAGGAAAATGAGGACAAGAGTAATGGGGCGGATGATAGAATAAAAAGTCCTTCGCTTAAAGGAGGGTGCAGATTATGATGTTCAAATAGTCGGGGGACTGGTTATGGACACATGAATTATACAATAGGATTTATGGATGAAAATGGAGATTATAGTGATCTCAGAAAATTCAGAAATATCAAGATAACTAAAAAAACCGAAATTGATACAGTTGCAACAATAGCGGATGAAAGTGTGTTGAATATTGATGAAGACGGTGACGGAAAATATGATTTGAAATTGCGGGCAACTAAAAACAGTTATGGTGAAAAAAGTAGAAACATATATCTGGATATATGTTGTTGCAGGATGCAGTGCTTTTTTGCTTCTATTTACTTTAATTATTGTTATAAAAAACAAAAGAAATAAGAAACAAAATAAAAAAACAAAGGAGAGAGATGACATGTCAAAGTTTTGTGGAAATTGTGGAGCTAAGTTGGAAGATGATGCGAGGGTCTGTGGCAATTGCGGAACACCTTTAGATGGAGGAAATGCGAATGTTCCGAATATAAAGATAACAGATCCAGAAAAGCAGAAAAAACAGAAGGAAGTAATGAAGGGAATTATTGGTTTAGCATTGCTCGGTGTAATTGAGTAACCGTATTTAACGTGATAACGAAGTATACAGGATATAATGGGTTTTTACGCAAATTTATGATAGCGTACGAAAAATATGATATTGATGAAATTGTTTCTTCTGCCAGCGGAATGTATTTTGAAAACGATGGAGAATGGGATTTATTAGAGAGCTATTTTGAAGATTTTGTTGGGGATAGTTTGGATTCTTTTGAGTCTTCTGTTGGACATAATTATAAATTGTCTTATGAAGTTAATGAAACTTACAATTTGTCGGAGAGAAAATTAGAAGCACTGATTGATGAATTAGGGATCTGGTTACTATGATTTCGATCCCAGCGTAATTGAAAAAGTAGTTGTTGCAGATGTGACGGTTACAGCGAAAAAAGGGAAGTAAATCTTCCAAGCAGGATATGAATATTGTTATGTCAAAAAAAGAAGATGGCGAGTGGAAATTAGTTTATATTGATAACGAGTGATGAACAGGAGGAAAAAAAAGTAATGAAGAAAATGTCAAATTTTGTAGCGATGAGTTTAGTTTTGGCGCTGTTGATGACAGGATGTTCTGGAAAAATTAAAGAAAAAAATTTACTGGGATCCTGGTACAGAGATGGGAGAGAAGATGCATCATTCATTTTGTATGATGATGGTACCTGCGAAATTGATGGGGGGAGTATGGCACTGGAACATGGAGCATTGTAAATGACAATCAGTTAAAATTGACTAATTTTTATGGTGAAACAGAGACAGCAACTATTGATTCCGTTAAGAATGGTTCATTGATTCTGGAGGGAGTAGAATATTCCAATACTGCACCAGCACAGGAAACAGTTGATGAATAATCGGATTCATATATTATAGGATATTAATCTGAAAAGGAGATATTTTATGTATTGTGGAAATTGTGGTAAAGAAATAAAGGAAGGATCAGCTTTTTGCCCCGCATGCAGGGGCAAAAGTTGTAATTGTAGAGACTGGGAGAGAAAATTCTAAAAAAAAAAACAGAAAAAAAATTTTTTATCCCGGTTTTGTTAATTATTATAATTGCGATTATAGGGATTAAAAATGTTTCAAATATTAAACCGGTTGTTGAAAAAGTTTTTAACAAAAAAATAATGTTCAAAAGGATGATATGGATGATGATGAGCAAGCAGGCTGGAATGATACCACTTATGAAGAGACAGGAGCTACAGATATTACTGAAGAAAAAATGGAAGAAACAGAAATACAGGACGAAACAATAGATCTAAAAAGGAAGAGATTATATTGTTGGGATAGAAGATGAATATTTTGAATTAAAAGAAGAACCTGATGAGATAACGGAAGAAAATGTAGAGTGAATTTTCCTGAGTATGTGAAAGTTAAAGAGGGGGAATTATAAATGAAAAAAATGAAAATTTGTGGGATATTTCTTTTTATGTATGTTAGTAACAGGATGTAGTACAGATATAGAACAGGAAGTGGTAGACAATAGTGAAACACAGAACAGGAGAGTATAGAAACTGAAGCAGAACAAGAAACGGAAAGAGGAGATTTGTATGAGGAAGGCGAAGCAGAGGATGAAATAATAGATTTTAGGCTGGTGGAAGGAAGTCTATATAACAAGGTAAATAGAAAATTTGAATATGAAAAAGAGATAGTGTATGGTTATTTAAATTTCCAGACAATGACTATTGGTATTCAAATGCAGATGGAGGGTGGAAAATTTTTTCCGGAGTATTTTGGGGGATTATGATGGTGATGGAGAAAAAAGATATTGTTTATATAAATAGCGATAGTTTTTTGGAGTATAGAATATCCATATATAAACGAAACGGCGGATTTATGTATTCACAAAAAATATAGGATCGTCTTGTCAATATGATCTGAATGCTTTGAATTATTTTGAGATTTATAATTATTTTGTGGATAGTGAAGATAATACATATTATGTTCGAGAAATGCAAAATAAAATTTCTCTAGATGAATATGAAAATAATTATTATTATAACTGGAGTATAGATATTTATAATTTAACAGAAAGTATAAAAAAATAAAGATAGTGTACTTGAAAAGTGTTTTTAGCTGTTCAGAATATTTTGAAGATAGTAAATTGGTGAATAGTTGTTTGCGAATTGCTACTGATGTTCAGAAAAATAATAGTTGGACATACTTATATTGTAATTATGATAATCATGATTCGAAAACAAAATACAAAAAGTTTTCATATGCTGCAAATGAAATGAAACAGGAAATTGATAATTATATTGATCAGTATAGAAATGGATCGAATGTACAGCCGATATGTGCTTTTAATATCACGCCAACGTATAGTGACTTAAAAGAAGAAGAAGAAATCAATGGTGGAGGATCAAAAATAAAAAAAATATATCCGAAATGCAAATCGCTTATAATAATGGAAATTCGCAATGGGATATATCTTTGGATAATTATGAAGAAAAAAACAAGAAATTCTAGAAATAAGTGAGCAATCGAATTGGATTGATAAATATGCAATAGAAGTGAATAATAAAATTATTGATAGAATAGGAAAGTTCATAAGTGGGAATGTGAGAACAAAGGAAATAAATCTGTTTACATTTATACAGATGATTTTGGCAATATAGATCAACTGACTTATGAGGATATATTTGATGCTGATATAAAAGCAGATATCAGGGTTTGTTTCTATTTTAATAGTGACAAAAAATCATAGGGTGTGATTTGGAATTTTATAAATCGGATGAATATGATTATCCGGAGAATGATGATTTTTTATGGAAATTTATATTCTGTTCGTGAACGGTGCTATGTTAAAGATGGATATGTTTATCGTATATCGGATGATTTTAGCTTTAATGAAACGCATAATGTAAGAATCTCATTGAAAGATATGTTATCTACGGATTGGTGGTCAGAAATTTGTGATGATATCAAAGATAGAGTACCTAATGCACTTACAGAAAGCGATGTATCGGAAAATATAAAAGAGGTGGAAGATATAAATAATAATGTGGAAGAAATTGTAGGAAATATTCGGACTATTTATAATGAAATTGAAGAGGGTGTAATAGAAGGAGAATATCAGACGAACGCCGTTGATAATGTAGGTTATTGTTATGATAATGGGGAACTTGTTTTAGTAATAGATCTTTCTAAGAAAGATGAATATTCGAAACGTTTTTATTATAAAGATGGACAATTGATTTTTTGCTTATTATGAGGGGGATGATGCACATCGTTTTTATTTTAATAATGATCATTTGATTCGTTGGAGATATGCATCAGATGCGAATATACCGGAGAAAGCGGAAAACCATGATTTAGAACAGAGCATAGAATACAAAAGAATGGGAACAAAAAAAGTATTATCAGAGGCAAATAACTTGAAAATGGAGAGTTGATAAATGAAAAAGACAATATTATGTAGTTTGCTTGCTTTATGTGCTTTGCTTATAGGATGTGGCAATGATATAGAGCAGAGATCATTAGAGAACGGTATAGTGGAAACAGAGAATACAGAGATTGGTTGGAATCAGGATGAGGAAGATGATTTATCTGAAGCTTTCAGCGAATCAGAAGATGAATTGATAGATTTCAGACTGGTTGATGGAAATCTGTATGATAAAGTAAAACGGAATTTTGAGTATGAGGGATATGATTCAATAACATTATATAAATCGATTGATGATTATTTTTCTGCATATGCCAATGGTGGATGGGGAATTATTCCGGAATATTTTTGATGATTATAATAATGATGGAGAAAAAAGATATTATATATATATCAGCAGACGAACCAGTGAGTGTTTATTATGAACATAAAGACGATACGAAGGCAACTGTACAATCAATTGGTTTATTAACGTCACAAAATTTTTTTTTATACATATGATTATGATGAAATGTATTGTTATATTGTACAGAAAGATGATGATTTTTATGTAGTACGTGAGACACAAAGGGAATATTGCGTAGATGAGAATGAAGAAGATGATGTTCTTTCAATCGAAAAAAAAAAAAAAACTATTATTATGAATGGAATATAGAGATTTGTAACTTGACGGAAAGCATAACGGAACAAAAAAAAATGTATTACTGAAGAAGAAATACGATGTATAGAATATTTTGAAAATGATAAATTAACTAATTGTGCATTAGAGACTAAAAAATAAAGGAAGTGATGAATGGAATTATTTATATAGTAATTATGATAAATCACATGGGGGAAATAACAAGTATATTGAATCTACTAGAAAAATGAAGACTGTACTTGATAAATATATTGTTGAATATAGGAATACGAAAAACGTAATACCTTTAATGGCATATAATATTTGTCCTGTACAAAGAAATGTCCAAATGCAGAAAGGATATCGTAAAGCCGATAGAATAGAAGATGTTTCTATTATTAAAATAGCATATAATAACTTTAAATATTTAGTTTCTGATTTGAATTATAATAATTGGGCGGAAATGCAAGAAGAAATTCTGCGAATTGGAGAAGAATCAGATTTCTGGGTGGATCAATCTGTATTAAAAACCAATATCGCAATTGATAGAATAAAAAGCGAAGATCAGAAAATTGTAATGGAAACCACAGATAATAATACAGTAGAAATGTACGCAAATAGTGATGGAAATATCGAACGAGTAAGCTATTTGAATATAATTGATCCAGGTTCGAATGCACTTATTACAGTAGATTTTTATTTTGAGGATAATGAAATAATTGATTTTGATCTAGTAGTTAAAGTTGATGAAGATGAACTCCCGGAAGGAAGAGAAATAATCCAGTACTATGATCAAATCTATGGGCGATATTATGTCCAAAATAGGTATGTGTATAGAACAACAGATAACTTCTCTTTTTAGTGGAAATCATGATACAGATATACCAATAAGTGACATTCTGGATACAGAGTGGTGGCAGGAAATCTGCCAAGATCTTAACACCAGAATGCCAAATGCATTGGCAGAAAATGTGAATTTTGACACAGAAGAAACAGGATACTATGGACTCTGGTCTAACTATGATGATGTATGTTTAGCGGAAGCTATGGATTTGAATTTTGAATCAGAAGATCTGATAGGAGATGTAAGCATTGTACTTGGAGGACGAGTAGAGGGAGATGGAACATATTATATTTATGAAGATGGTTCATTTTCTTGTGACATACTTTTTTGAAGCAAGTTTACAACAATGCCACTGCCCAATGGGAAGCAATGAATGAGCCTATTCAATTAAAAGGAACAATGGTTGATAATAACAACATAGAATGTGTTTTTGCAATATGTTGGATCTGATGAGACATATTCTTATTCTTTAAAATGGACAACTAGGTAAATCAAAACACTATATCATGAAGCTAGAGAGGTAATTAACAGCGATAGTTATTATAATGGTTATTGTAAAGTTTGGAATTTATCATAATTTTTACATATATCTTTCGAATAAGAGCCGAATGTATTATCAGAACCTAATAACTTGAAAAATGGAGAGTTGATAAATGAAAAAAGAAAATATTATGCGGATTATTCATTTTATGCACTCTGCTTATAGGGTGTGACAGTGATATAGAGCAGAGAGTTTTAGAGGATAATACAGAGGAGACAGAGAGCACAGCAAATGGTTGGAATCGGGATGAGGAAAAAAAGGGATTCATCTGAAGATTTCAGTGAATCAGAAGATGAATTAATGGATTTTAGACTAGTTGATGGGAATTTGTATGATAAAGTAAAACAGAATTTTGAGTATGAAAGTTACGATACAATAACACTATATAAATTTAATGATAATTGGTTTGCACAAGTAACTAATGTAGGGGGAATTCTTCCGGAACACTTTGATGATTATGATAATGACGGGGAAAAAGATATTATATTTATAGATACGGCTTTTCCGGAATGTGTTGTTGCATATAAAAAAGTAAATGGAAGTATAGAAGTTGTTACCGTATTATCAGATAACAATTTCCAGACATATGATTACAGTGAAGAATATCGTTATATTACACATAAAGATGATGAATTTTATATAGTGCGCGAGAGACAGAGAAAATATTGTGTAAATGAGAATAAAGAAAGTGATTTTGTATCAATTGAAGAAAAAAAAGAGATTATTATTATGAATGGGATATAGAAATTTGCAATTTGACAGAAAGTATGTTGAAACAAAAATATATAATAGAAGAATATTTACGATGTGTAGAATATTTTGAAAATGATAAACTGGTTAATAGTGTTTTAGCAAGTTATAAAAAAGGAGAGGAGGGATGGAATTATTTATATAATGATTCTCGTGAAACAGATAGAGAAAGAGATAATTATATGGAATCAGCCAGAAAAATGAGTGCTCTTCTTGATAAATATATTAATGATTATAGAAACGGTAACGATGTGATAGCGTTGAGTGCATACAATATTATACCTGTACAAAGGGATGTAGAAATTCAAAAAACGAAGGGGAATGTGATAGGATAGAGAATGCTTCTATTATTAAAGTGGCATATAATAATTTTAAGTATTCTATTGGTGATGCAAGATTTGATGACTTAGAAGAAATTTTACAAGCTGGAGAAGAGTCAGACTGGACAGACCAATCTGTATTAAAAACCAATATCGTAATTGATAGAATAAAAAGTGTAGATCAAAAAGTTATGACGGAAACTATAGGTAATAATACAGTAGAAATGTATATGAATGATGATGGAAGTGTCGAACGTATAAGTTATCCTGATATAGATGATCCAAATTCAGATTCTATTATTACAGTAGATTTTTTATCTTGATAATAATGAAATAATTGCTTGTGAGTTGGTATATGAATTTGATGGAGAGGAATCTTCGGAGGAAAGAGAAATAATTCAAGATTACAATCGGATACTTAGATTCTATGTTAAAAATGATTATATATATAGAACAACCGATAATTTTTCTTTTGGTGGAAATCATGATACGAATATAACATTATACGATGTTGTGGATAGAGATTGGTGGAAGAAAATCTATCAAGATCTTAACACCCGAATTCCAAATGCATTGGCAGAAGATGTGAATTCTAACACAGAAGAAACCGGATACTATGGATGCTGGTCTAACGAATATGATGACGTAAGTCAGGCGCAAACTATGTATTTGGAGTTTGAATCGGAAGATACGATGGGACGAGCACGAATAATACTTGAAGGGAGAGTTGAAGGTAGTGGAACATATCATATTTATGAGGATGGAACATTTTCCTGCAATATGGTTTTAGACAAAGATTATAGTAATGAAGATGAGCAGGCAGAACAAATGAATATATCAGTTTATTTAGAGGGTCAGATGGTTGATAACAACAATATAGAATGTACTTTACAATATGTTGGAAGGGACGAGATATATTCTTATTATTTAAGTCGAATAACCGAATAAGGAAATATACAAAGACGTATGCAGCTTGTTGGCATTGTAAAGAGTGTAACTATAATATGGAGATAAAAATTGGAGGAAGAAAAAAAATGTATTGCCCGAAATGTGGTAGAGAGATACCTGATAATAGTAAATATTGTGGTGTATGTGGAGCAAAAGTAGAGCAGATTGACTCTGAAAAAATTATTAAAAATGGAGAGAATAAAATCGATATCAACATTAAGAATAAATCAATATTAAAACATTGTTTACCAATAGTGGGGGTATTGGTTATTGCTATTATCATAATTATCGGTGTAAAAAACTTATTTTTTAAAATCGTCCGATAAAAAATGCGTATGTATATTTATCAAATGGTACTTATGAATTGATTACCAATTTAAATAAAGATCAAAGTTTTGAAATTGCATCAAGTAAGAGTGATGATATTGGAGAGTACTTATTAGCTTTTAGTCCTGACGGAAAATATATTTATTATTATACAAAATATGATTCTACATCGGGGACGGGTTCTCTTTGCAGAGCTGAATACGGCAGACTTCGGGAGGACTCTAAGAAGAATGAGCAATATATAGAGGTTGTTGCAACGAAAGTTTTTTCTTGGCTTTAAAATTGTTGATGATGGAACGGTAATTTATGAGAAAAATAATAATGCGCTTTATTGTTTTGATGGAAAAGACAGTATACAGATTGCTGAAAATATTGACTATTTCTGGACGGATGGAATGGAGAAAGTAGTATATGAAACTAGTGATGATTTTGGAAATAGAATAGCTTATGGAGTAAAACTCAGCGATTTGGAAAATCCAATTATGCTGGCATCTGATTATACGGTCTTTTATACACCGGATGATTTTGAAAAATATGATGTATATTAAGACAGAAGAGGATGATACAGAAAGCATGTATGTTGTAGGATTTGAAAAAGATGCAGAAAAAATAGCAAAAGGTGCAAGATTTTTAGCTGAAATAGAAGGGAGAAAGTACTTTCTTAGCGAGAATGAAAAAAAAAGTCAACCTGTATGATTTTGTGGAGGATAATTATCGAGAGGCGGATGCCAGCATATCAGAACCTGACAGGGATAATTTTAGCATACCTCAGTATAGATACGGACAATTATACAGCGATGATAATCTGGAAGATTATGATAAAATTTATACGACCTGTAGTCAGAAGACATATTTTTATGGTAGACCAATTGCGGATAAAGAACAAGACAACTGTAAAAAAATTTACAATGAAATATCAGCAAATGGAAAATGAAGATGGCTATCTCCTTGTAACTGAAGAAATAAAAAGAGAACTTCAGGAAATGGCTGCTGAAGATGGGCAAGAATATGATGGTGAATGGCATGAATTTTGTTTTTTTACCGGGAGCAGATTGGGACAACTTTAGACTATGAAGCATATAATGCGGCATATGAGCAATGGAATGAAGCACAGAATAGAATAAATTTACGCCAGGAATTACAAAGTGAGGAAAACGATGTTTCTGTTAAAACATTATATTGTCTGGACAATGGAACTTTGAACAAAGTAGATGAAAATGTTTTAAGTACAGAAGGGCTTTGGAATACTTTTTATGTATAATACGCCGGAGCAAATTACAGAAAAGGTAAAAATAGAAGATATTGCAACAATACAGGATGTAGAAAAATTGTTTGAAATTAATAAGGCAGCTGAGAATATTGTGATGCTTTTAGACGGGGCAACTTGCGTAATGTCTTCAAGTGCTGCAGAAGCATATGCTACTGCGACTAACGATGGTTATGCAATGCTGGGCGTCACAGATAAAGAAGTGTATTTAGATGAAATTGATGGTACATTATCTTTGGAAATCAAAGGAACATTATCTATGGCAAATATTACCGATGGGGTAATTGGTGAATTTGTAATGATTTCGGATGATGCTAATTTTATGAATGTCGATAAGGATACAGTATATTATACAAGCAATTATTATCAAAATGGTGATGTATCTTATTGCGATTTATATTCTTGCATTAGTGGAACTAGTACTGTTCTGGCAAGAGATATAATTCCTTATTCTGCAAATGTTTATAAGGATAACACAATTTTGGCATATACGAATTCTTCTGGAACTGATCAAGGATATGAGTTAAGTGTGATTGATCCGAAAGGGGAAGCTACAGTTATCGATGATAAAGTTGAAAAGTATATTAGGACGGGCGAGTCGGAGGTGTTATATATTTCTGATGGAAATTTGTATTTTTACAATGGGAATGAGAGCAAATTTTTTAGACAGGAATGTTGAATGGATTTGGAGTAAAGATGCTATGGAAATTGCTTATACATTAGATCATTATTCGATTCCTTATTAATCTATTACCTGTTATGGAGAAGGGATCATCCTATTAGTATGTAAAACCAACTGATATTAATATAATACAAGATTATGAAAATGGGGGGAGACAATGAAAAGAATTTCTACAGAAAAGATAGTAATACCAGGAATACTTTTAGGTGTTGCAATAGTTCTTGTTTTTTAGTTGATAGAATTTTTGATTATCATATATCGGGTACGCTTTTTTTTACGGGTTTATTTTGTATTTGCTTTTCGATTATTATTTATACAATTAAATCCGATACAGATAGCGGATTCCCCGGTATTTTGTGTACTTCCTTCTATATGATTTTCTTTTATTTGAGTGTTTATTACAGATTTATTCCGGCATGGACAATGAAAACTGTATGGGGAATAATATTATTTATTTTATTGAATTTTGGTTTTGCAACAGCATCTTTTATTGCTTATTATATCGTTAATTTTGCTGAGGAAATTTTTAAATCTAATGATGGAATTTTGATAATTGTGATATTGGAAAAGATATTTGGAATCATTTTGATTATAGCAACAGTACTGCTTTTATATACACTAGCAAAATTTTTTACTTTCGTTAGGATTTAAGGATAATTATAGAAGTGTGATTATTGAAGGAAGTCCTAGAATCATGATATTGATTATGAATTTTTTGATCGGTACATAAGTTATTTAATTTTAAGTATTTTATAAGGAGATTTTATGAAAACCAAAAATGTATTTATTCTTCAAACAATTTCCATAGGGATTTTGTATCTTGTTATCGATAACGATGTTTTCGAGTATAGAAAACCGGTTGATTGAAGCTTTGAATATTACAAGAAAAAATGGATTTATATTAACTATAATTGGACTGATATCAATGGTGGTTATTTATTTTTTTGTTGAAATACAGGAAAGCGGGAAAAAAATCGCCAGATGATCTTTTTTTGTGGAAGCTTCTTCTTCTTTTCTGCGATTGTAATTAATTTAATGGATGCACATATTGTTTCAACTATATTCTATTGGATTATAAGATTGACACTCGGAAATGTATTTCGATATATAAACTATGCAGTATATGTTTGGGATGCTGAGTGGGCTTTGAAAATTGGCTTAGGAGTATTTCTTATTACATTTTTATTAGCAGCATACATAGGAGCAACTTATGCGATGATGTTACCTAAGTTCCCGGTGTTTGGTTTTCTTGGCTTTGGTGGTTTTATGCTTCTTATTATAGCAGGAGTAACACTTGATGGTGCAGAGAGAATACAGAGAGTACAAAAAGTAATTCAGGCGGTATTGATATCCTTGATGCATATATAGCATTAGAGGAAGACAGGACACGCGCAGATATTAAACGTACGGCAGACGAGTTAGAAAACATAAGATGGGAATTATCAAAAAAATAATTGTGATATGGAATTATCATATTAAAGAAAGGCGGTGCTAGAAGAATTATAATGTATTGTAAGAAAATTTTGGTAATTTTAATATTACTAATTGTTTTATGTATGCCAGCATGTAAATCGCAAGGTGTAGATTCTCAACTGGTAGGCTCATGGTATATAGACGAGGGAGAAGTTGCATCATTTGTTTTATATAGTGATGGAACATGTGCGATTGCAGGTGAATATGGAGTGGGAAAAATGGAGTGTAGTAAATGATAATGTTTTGAAATTGACTAATTATTATGGACAAGTTGAAAGTGTAACTATAAAAAAGTATAGAAAACGGAATCCTAGTTGTAGGGAAAGGTAGTGATACCAATACTTTTAGGCGTAAACCTATTATCGATAATGAAGAAATGACACAGGAAAATATTGATAATATGATTGTAACAGATGCTAATAAGGATGCTAGTAATACAAAGTCAGATGAAGTAAAGATTGATGAAATTTCGTTATTTGCGGGACCTGGAGAAGACTATTATGCATATGGAACTGTGAATGGAGCAGATATTAAGAAAGTTTTAAAAATCGAAGGAAAATGGGCGGAAGTACAGTTGTTAAGTCGAAGAGCTTATGTTAGGAGAGATGACATTGCGGAGTTATGTACAGATGAAACACCAAGGGTAGTATACGAACTATCATTTGACCAGAATGTAAAACGATATCCGACTGTTTATTGTTATAATACAGAAATTGTATTATATGATGATGTGAAATTGTATAATGACGTAAAAAGGTAATTCTGTAGGAAAAATTGATGCAGGAGAAAAAGTAAAAGTAATGTTTAAAGAAAAAATCTGGCATCGTTACATATGATCAAATAGAAGTAACTATTGGTGAGAAAAAGTATAGGTATTATGCAAATCACAATGATCTTTTTTCTTTGGATAATCCATTGGTGAACTTTGAAAAAGTAAAGGAAACAAATGCTATATTAAGTTATGAAGGAGCGGATTATTATTCTACATCTGGAGAAAACACACAATTACCGCGTGAGTGGAAAATAAAAAGAAGAATTTACAATTAGTAAATCAGAATTTGATTTTATGGCTGGTATTGTAGGTGTAATTGCTGGAGGTGATATAAATGATGAAGCAATGGATGCAGCTGCAGGTTTGATAGATGTAGATGAGAGAGAATTTATTAATTCAAATGTAAAAAAAGTAATACTGGAAGTAACTGGGTTTCTCTTGTTGATTTCTTTTTTTTTAATGGAACGCTTAATTTTATGAAGGAAGCAAAAAAAAACAGCGGTATTGCAAATTCAATTAAAGGAATGTAGTGGAGAGCAGAAGATAGTTATAAAGGCGGGGGTTCCTTTAGAACAGGCATATGCAGGAAAAACAATGTCTTTGGAGGAATTAATTGTAGAAGGTAATAATACGGTAGCTACAATGATAGATTCATCTAAAAAAGCAGACGAGATTATTAAGTCCATTTACCCAAGATATGATAAGAGTAAAAAAATATCATATGCAGTTATCTTTTTGCTAAAAATACGGATGGATATGGTTATTATATAGTAATAGACAAGGATCACAAAGTATATTCAGTACCGATAGTGCATGAAGGTACGAGTATGGCTATATATTCAGATGATCAGTTGGTTTATGATGCTGCGTTTGATTTAGCATCTTGTATGATTCAAATGGACGAAGAATCGGCACAGAAAATACTACAGCTTTTAGAGGAAAATGGAATAACTATAAAAGGGAAAAACGTACAAGAAAATAAAAGCAGTATTTCAAGTCAAAGTATCTGTGATGCGATGGCAGAAGCCTCTGTTTTTTCATGGAATTGGTTTTGGGATAAGTTCGAGAGAAATTGTTGACAAAAATGATACTTATATACAGATGACAGAAGATGGATTGGATAATCAGGGAATATAAATGTGTGATATATGAAGGAATACATAATGTACAAGATGTATTAGAAATGACAAAGCACTATTTTACTGAAGATATTGCAAGAAAATTGATTGCGCAGAAAGAATGGCATGAGTATGGCAATAAACTTTATATGTCCGAACCGGATGGAATAGGTTCTTGTGATCCAGATTATTATGACATTGTTATTCAAAAAGATAGTGATACACAATATACGTAAACGTCAAATCCTGCGCCTTGGCTAATTAATCTTTTTGTGCCACACTCTAAATGACACGAAAAAACTATTAGTTTTTTAGAGGAGGCTAAAGAGCATGGACCAATTAACTCACACTGTCCGCAGGTCGAACTGGATAAACATTATTCGACAGTGCCAGGACAGACCGGCAGGCACTACAGCAAAGCAGTGGCTTGCTGAAAACGATATTTTCTGAAAAATCTTACTATTACTGGCTTCGAAAGATCCGCCGGGAAGTCTGTGAACAGGAAGGACTCCAGGAAGTCACCACCCCGTCTGCCCTCTCTTTTTTGTAGAAATCCCGGTAAAAACTGCTCTGGACACAACACCGGTGCCAACCGTCCCGGCAGCAATGACTCCGGCTGCAGTGATCAGATCAGGCCGCCTGACGCTGGAATTATCAAACGATATTTCAGAGTCCCTGCTTTGCAGGCTGTTGCAGGAGGTGATTCATGCTTGAAGATGCTGCCGGTATCCGCAGAGTCGTGATTGCCTGCGGATATGTGGATCTGCGCAAAGGGATCGATGGGCTGTCCATGATCATCGGAGACAGATACCATCAGAATCCTTTTGAAAAGGGAACTTTATTCCTATTCTGTGGCAGACGGTCCGACCGCATCAAGGGACTTCTATGGATGGGAGACGGTTTTCTTCAGCTCTACAAACGGCTGGAGGCAGGTTCCCTGTCCCCTGGCCGAGAACCAGCGAAGAGGCCGCAGACCTTACAGAGGAACAGTTCCGTTATCTTATGATTGGGCTGAATCCCCCCTGAACCCCAAAGTCAGGGAAGTAACACCGCAAAAGCCCACCTGATCTTTGTGCAAAACATAGATTTTTTATGCCTGTTATCCGGTCAGATCCATTCCCGGTGTTACAGCCTCTCTGAACGCTGTTTCCTGGTCTGTGACGTATCCACAGGAGGATCCGGATAAAATTTCAGCACCTTGAAAACTTTATATTTCCCTGGCTCTATGACCATCACACCGCCTTACAGGCATAGGCAGAATGACGAAAAACCTGCGGGGTCTGCCGGTTCGCAATCCTTTGTGTTTTCTGGTATAATGAAAACAGTTTAAGGAGCAGGACAATGGCAGACAGACATACATTGGAAGAACTGAATAACTGCAGCAGGGAAGAACTGATCACCATCGTTCTTATGATGCAGGGACAGCTGGATACCCTGAATGAGGAACATCGAGCGGCTGATCGAACAGGTACGCATAGCGAACAGCCATCGTTTCGGAAAACACGCAGAAACACTGGATTCCATAGATGGTCAGCTGTCCTTCTTTGATGAGGCAGAAAGCTGCTGCGATTTGTCTGTCCCGGAACCTGCTGCGGAGGAAGTACTTCCATCCCGACGTAACCATAAGAAAAAAGGACAACGGGAAACGGATCTGAAAGATTTCCCGGAAGAGATACTTCCTCCTTATCAGGTATCCACAGAAGAACTGGATACGTTTTATGGTGCAGGCAACTGGCGCAGAATGAAGGATGAAACCTACAAAAAGACTGCGTCATGAACCGGAATCCTGGACGGTGGAAGTCCATACCGTGGAAGTCTATGTAGGCACTGGCGGAGATCATCAGGATGAATTCTTACGGGGAAAGCGTCCCGGGGATCTTCTCCGGGGAAGCATCATTACTCCTTCCCTGCTTGCCTCCATTCTGAATGTTAAATATGTGAAATTCCTCTGCGCTGCACAGAGTCGAGCAGGAGTTTCAACGCAATGGTGTAAATATCTCCAGACAGACCATGTCGAACTGGATTATCCGGTGTGCTGAGAAATACTTCGCACCGTTTGTGGAACGCATGAAGCAGGAGCTGCTGTCCCTGCCGGTGACACAGTCGGACGAAACACCTACACAGGTGATCGGTGACAGTGACCGTCCGAACAGTAAATGCTACATGTGGGTACACCGTTCCGGGGAGTTCTATAAGGAACGTCCTGTGGTGATCTACGAATACCAGAAAGGCAGGGATCACGAAAAGCCGCTGGAGTTTTACCGGAACTACAAAGGAGTTCTGGTCACGGACAGTCTGGCGCAGTATCATCTGCTGGACAAAAAACTGCCGGGAGTGACAAACGCAAACTGTTGGGCACATGCAAGAAGAGCCTTTGCAGATGCCGTAAAGGCAGCGGATAAAAAGGATCCCCTGTGGCAGTAAAAAATTCCGTAGCATACCAGGCATTACAAAAGATTGCAGAATTCTACCGGATCGATACCGAACTGAAAGAACTTCCTGCAACGGATCGCCTTACACAGCGGAAGACAAGGATAAAGCCGCTGGTTGAGGATTTTTTTGCGTGGGCAAAACAACAGGCTGCAGCATGTGCGGTGCCTCCGAAATCCAGGACCGGACAGGGACTAAATTTCGTCATCCATCAGGAAAACTATTTAAAGGTATTTCTGACCGATGGGGATATCCCAATCGATAACTCCGCTTCCGAGCGGGCTATCCGGACTTTCTGTATCGGCAAGAAGAACTGGATGTTCCATAACACAGCAAAAGGTGCCGGAGCCAGCGCTCTTGTTTACAGTATTTCAGAAACAGCAAAGCTGAACAATCTGCGCCCATACTACTACTTCAGGTATATCCTCACAGAACTGCCGAAGTGTTGTGATAAAAAAGGAAATATAGATCCGGCAAAACTAGATCAGCTGATGCCTTGGGCAGAGGAGCTTCCCGAGGAATGCCGGAAACCACGCCGCTCATAAAAGCGGCGTTAAATTTAAGGGTAGGCGCAGGATTTGACGTTTACCGTTAAACTTGCGGGGTGTTTGATAAAAAAATAGTTAGAACTTCTTTCTGGGATTTCGCAGAAAAATACGTTTTGCTTCGGTGCTAACTAATTCGTTAAACTTGCGGGTGTTTGATAAAAATGAGTTCAGGAGGCATATATCTGCTGACGCAGATGATTGCCTCCTGGGTTTGTCGCTTTTTTCGTAGATTCTGTAATTTCCAATTATAATTAAAATCTGTAATTTAAATATTTAAATGTCTGCAATTTATGTCTTATTATATCCAATTATATACCATTTTATATGTCACATATCTGGAATCCGTTTTATAATGTTTATATGCTCACGCCAGGTCTTTTGAATCCAGAATGATTGTAAATGGTCCGTCATTGATCAGCGCGACCTCCATTTCCGCACCGAATACGCCGGTTTTCACGACGGGAACTTCCTTTTTGCAGGCGTCGATGATGTATTCGTAAAGCTCGTTTGCATGTTGTGGCGATCCGGCTTTGACAAAGGACGGCCGGTTGCCTTTTTTGCAGTCCGCGTACAGGGTAAATTGGGAAACCAAAAGAAGCTGTCCGTCGACATCTTTTAACGCGAGGTTCGTTTTTCCATTTTCATCCGAAAAAATCCGCATTCCGATCAGCTTGCGAACCATTTTGTCTGCTGTTTCTTTTGTGTCCTCGTCACAGATTCCGATCAGGACGAGGAAGCCTTTTCTAATTTCAGAATATAGCTTCTGGTCGATTGTAACGCTTGCCTGTGTAGTACATTGAATAACAAATTTCATAGGTAGTTGTCTCTCCTTCTCAAACTCGCAAAACAAAATCTAGTTCTATACAGTTTTGTATAGGAGATTTGGTTCTATTTGATTTTATTTGTTTCCAACTTTCATGTCTCTACGGTCTTTTTCTGCTAGTGTTATCAATCTGTTATCAAAAATTGTTATCAGTATAATATACTACCATTTTGATAAGCAGACTATTACCCAACTATTAAACTTACTTTTCCAACATTGCATTTATATTAAAAGGCGGAAGAACAACACTATCTGTATCTGGCTGTGCTGTTAGTAATGTCAATTCACTTCTCAGATACGGCATCATAATTGCAACTGCATTTTTTATTTATTAAATTCTGAACCATTTCATCGTTCACTGAATCTTCCTTTTCAACTTTAAAGAAACCTGATAAACTAATGATCAGATTATATTCTTTTTTTTTCTCCTTTCAATACAAGCGTTACTCTGTGCACACTGTCCTCACCAATTCAATTTGAACTTGTAATTCAAAGGTTAATTCATTTTTGTTTTTAAATCCCTTTCTATCAAATTCAATTTTATCAAACACCAGTTTCTGTAAAGTCAATAAACTATTATAATTTTTCATCGTCTCTCCTTTACGCTGCATCTATAAAACTACAATCAATTGAAATCAACTTCAATACTAATATTATCATTCAACAATGTATCAAAACAACTATCTGATGTAACCTTATAATATCTTTGATTTTTATACTCTTCCGTGTTTACTGACAGTGTGCCAGCCACATTTAACGTACTCACTACTTTACTTGAAATAGATATATTTCCAAACAAAGACACGGACTCATTAAATTTATCCGTTATAGACTCAAATCCTTGATTTATTGTTTCCAATTTCTTGGAAATATTTTTTATAATAATTTTCATCATAACAAACTTTAATTAACGTAGAATAATAAGAAATATCATCGGCAAATTCACCTTCATCGGCAAACATATAAGAATCTTCTTTAGGTAAATATATGCTGTCTTCATTCCAATCAGAATTATTATATTCCACTCTATATTCTCCATCAATATAATCGACTGATATTCTACCGGAAGAATATCCTCGAACTAATTCACGAAGTGTTAACTCATCTTTAAGCATTCGTATAATATTTATAGCATCTGTTTTTCCAACTAACCACTTACATCCTTTGATATTATTTTGACAACACACACATATAAATATCTCATCTGCATCATTTTTACAAGTAAAAATAATTGGAAAGTTTGATTCGAAAAGTATTCTATCAATATAAAGTTTTCCATATTTTTCTGTATTAACAAATTCCTGCATTTTTCTCATCTCTTTCTCGAATATAATTTTGAAGATGTTTTTCAAAATCTACAATTATTTCAAATTCATCGTACGGTGTTGCATTTTCATAAAGCCACCAATCTACATGTGAACCACTTTTTTTCTTTCTCTCCCCCTTGTCCTTTGTACCACTCCATGCTTTGGGTTTGTCATTCCAATTGCTATCTGATAAGGAACTTTCATATCAGAAATAGCGCCCGCAAATCTTTTAACATGTGTAGGTTTCTCAAATGTTGATAGAGAATACTGCCCCGGATCTGTTGGATCAGCAAGTGGATTCAATGCAAATCCATTCTCTCTTCAAAAGATGGTAAAAATGAATCTCTATCACACTTACCACTTCTACAAGCTCTGTACACTTTTATATTTTCCTCCCTTGCACCAGCAGGCATTTCAAATCTATCGAAGTAATCTGGAAATATTTTTTCTATCCGTTTAGTTTGTTTTTCGTCCAACTTTATCCCTCTATTATTTATACATGTTTCTTATTTGTTATTGTCTCATAAAATTGTTTATCTGTCCATCCTTCCATAAAACAAATTGCTTTGTCAAATATTTTTCGCTTGTTATCACCTTTAGTATTGATATAAAATATAATTTTTAATCATTAACAAGAAATAAGGTATATCAAATAGGAAAAAAACTTTGCCTTTTATCAATAAACAAATTTCATTTGTTATTTAAGTAAGTGCTAATGCAAGAATCATAACTTCAATCCAAAACTGAACAATTAACTTTTCCCATGTAAAATTTCTACAATTTATTTAGGATAACTCCACTCCCACTATAATGGTCAATACAAGGTATTCATGTGTTATTTTAGCACTTCTGGTATTCTTCATCTATTATGTAGACTTCTCTATGTTTTTATCATATTCATTAGGTAGCTTAAACATATCCTTTATTTTTTAACGCGGAAATCTTGGACATTGATTACATTTTTTAACGTTCTTTTTATTCATCAACCAAGATGATAGGTACAGTGCTTATGTGATATAAACCCAAGCCATCTAATATCATCAATTGGAATAATTCTACCTCTCCAACCAACTCCAAACTATAACTCTGCTATTTTTTCTAATTAGCCATTGCAAGGTAGCGGAGCATTCTAGCAGATGTTCCCACATAAAGTGATTTAGATTCTCCTATATTAGATTACCACTAATCCTTCATATCTTTTTCAACCGAAATAATCCTTTTAGATATTTCTGATAAGGTGTCTTCCCTAAGTCTCTCATCCTCTATCTTATTAGCAATTGAATTGGCAAGTAAAAGATTATTACTCTCCGCAAATTTTTTTTTGCATGAAACTTAACTGCTGCTTCAATATTTTTTTGGTATACATCTTAATAAAAATAGCTCCTATAAAATCTACAATTATTCCACTAAAACTACCTACAAATAGTAAAATTTTATCTGTATCCAAAGACATATACATATATAAACTTGCTACTACTATCAATATACCAAATAAAATCATCATAATACCAAGACCAGATAAAAATTTTGTCTGAGCCAAATTCATATCATAATATCTCATTAACTCCTTTTGGTTCATTCTAAACATTTTTTTCTGCTCTTAAAGACTCTCTTTTTCAGGATTTATTTCTGAAAATTCTTTTTTTTCTTCTCTGCGAACATCTTCATCTAGTTTTTCCAGTTTTTTGATTCTTTGAAATCAAAAAAAACTACTTATAGATACTGCAAAGCAAATAAATGCTAAAACCCCCAAAATATATACTAGTATTTTTTTTCCAATCGCAAACTCAAAAATTTACCATATATTTGGTAAGTAGCAAAAGACTGCCATTGCCCCAAATACAAGTCCACCTATTATCCCATTTTTTATCTTTTTCTGATTTTTTCTGTTCTTTTTTGCGTAGTTTTATTTGTACTAGCTTTTGTTTGCTCTTCTTCCATTAATATATTCCTTATTTATTCGCATTGGCGTCATATTCTTACGAAAATCTTTTTTGACTTTCTTTATGTTTCAGTTGTCATCAATATTGTATAAACACTATACAAATATACGTCACGTTTCGAACTCGCAAAATCAAAGTTGGTTCTATACAATTTTGTATCGGTATATTGGTTCTATCTGACTCAATTTGGTTTGAACTGTCCTTATCGTATGGACTGCCTTACCTCGTGTTATCAAATTGTTATCACAAAAAAGTGTTATCAAATATAATTTCATCGATTCAATATAACTACAAATTGGGAATTTGCATATACTTACAATTTTTTCATCATCCAATAGGAATCTGTATATTGACCATTCGCATATTTCATATTATTAGGGGAATACACCATATTTTTTTCAAAGCCTAGGTTTTTATAAAGCGAAATTGCTCTTTCGTTTCCAGCAGCCACCTCTAATTCCGCTTGCTCATATCCAAGGTTCCTTGCCATATCAAGAATAGTTTTCAGCATAATTTTGCCGATACCTCTCCCACAATATTTCTGATACAAAGCAATAGCAACCTCACAACGATGAGCATATCTTTTATAAGTTCCAATACTCCTAAGGGAACAATTACCAATATGCCTTCCATTTATGGTTGCAATTAGCATTAATTCCCGTTCAGAATCAATGCAACTTGTAATGAAATGTTTCTCTTGTTCAAGCGTCAATTTGACTTCATCAGGTTCTCTAATCAAAAAACGGTGTTTCTCCAGTTGTTATTCTCAAATATTTGATTAAATCTTCTGCATCTGATTCTTCTGCATTTCTCAAAACTATTGTCTGTCCTGCTTTATCTTTTTTACTTCTAAAGTATCAAACCTCATAATAATGTCTC
>VOFJ01003357.1_pt1 | contig 26271 bp, 41 predicted proteins | sample 5384081 | NCBI WGS metagenome assembly VOFJ01 (sample SAMN12384729, study PRJNA508395) | human gut metagenome | isolation source: healthy gut I | host: Homo sapiens | reverse complement strand
CAGTAATACTTCGTTCAGTTACGTATTGCTCCGAGAGCATGACGAGAATCACACCTCTTTGCTGGACATTTGCGAGATTCTGTACGATGGCGGGTATCGAACCCGAAAAGGCAAGAGATTTCAGCCGTCCACCATTCGAGGAATCCTATCTAATCGCCCCTTCTATGAAGGCAAGTACAAATATGGAGACATGGGCTGGGTACAGGGCGTACACTCCCCGATTCTCCCATTGGAGGTGTAGAAATGAAGAAAATACTATGCCTATTATGCTTGCCGGAGTGCTTATTCTGGCGGTCTCCGGGTGTGGAGCTGAACCACAGCACAAAGGTCTCGTATGTCAGCGGAGAAAAGCTCACTGTTCTCGAGCAGTACGATTGTGTGGCGGTCTATACACAGTACACCAACGACAGCTCCGAAACTGCTGTCCCGGCTGATGAAGTGTCGGTCAAAGCATTTCAGAACGGTGTCGAATTGTCACCGCTTGTCCCGACAGGTGACAGAACTAACGGCTATGTGCAGTGTGATTCCAATGTACAGAGTGGCACGACCGCTGATGTGGTGTGGCTGTTCGAGCTTGACGATGATTCTACCGTATCGGTGGAGCTGTCCGGCGGCGAGAAGGTCGAAATCCCATTGACAGAGGAATGAGCCTATGTGGGTGCTGGCAATATTGATATTTCCCTTTGCGTTACTCTATGAGATTGTGAAGATGAATGAGCAGTCTCACCATCGAGGGAAACGAAAACGAAGAAAAAGAGATTTTTTAATGACGAGGGTGCGTTATCGCACAGAGATTTAATTCTCTGAACGGTGACGCACTCTCTTTTTGTTTGGAGGTATTTATGAAAGAGTTACTTGAAAAAATTCTCGGGCAAATCAAAAAGACACCCTCCGGGGTAAGAGCCTATGAGGATTTATACCATATCTGTCTCGAGACACAGAAGACAGACATTCCCCTATCCGTGGAGTATCTGAAAAAGCTGTCAGACATTATCGAGAATCGGATTCCGCAGTCTGAAACAGACAAGGAGCTTCGCTCCCTGTTCATGCTTCACAAGAAGGTTCTGCTTGCCGCCGCTCCGTTTGATTTTGAAAGCTATCTGCTCTATGTCGAATGGGAACGTGAGCCGGACAAGAAGTTCTATGTCCCTCGCCGTGAAGTCATGCACCCTGTCGTACAGGCAATGCAAGATTTGATTGACGATAGGCTGGACTTACTTACGATTTCCATGCCGCCCGGTACTGGTAAGTCCACTCTCGGTATCTTCTTCCTGTCGTGGGTCATGGGTCGATTCCCGGATTCACAGTCCCTTGCTTCTGCTCACTCGGGTATGCTGACACGCTCCTTCTATGACGGTGTGTATCAGATTATCACCGACAGCGAATACCTGTGGGCTGATGTGTTCCCGGGAGTAAAGATGGCGGCAACGAACTCCAAGGAGGAAACCATTGACCTTCACAAGAAGCACCGATTCTCTACACTCACCTGTCGAGCAATCAATGCTTCACTGACTGGTGCTACCCGATGTGACAAAATCCTCTACGCCGATGACTTGTGTTCCGGCATTGAGGAAGCTATGAGCAAGGAGCGATTGGATAAGCTGTGGAGTGCCTACACCAATGACCTTAAATCTCGAAAAAAAGGAAGGTGCGAAGGAAATCCATATCGCTACCCGATGGTCTGTCCATGATGTTATCGGTCGATTGGAGAATCAGTACGGTGGTGATTCCCGAGCGAAGTTCATTGTTCTTCCGGCATTGGACGCAGACGGTGAAAGTAATTTCAATTACACCTACGGTGTCGGATTCAGCCGCCACTATTTCGAGGATATGAGGAACAACCTTGATGAAGCGTCTTTCAAGGCTCTGTTTATGAATCAGCCTATCGAGCGTGAGGGTCTGCTCTACGATGTGGACGAACTGCGCCGATATTTTGAGCTTCCAGCAGAAGACCCGGACGCTATTATCGGTATCTGCGATACTAAGGACAAGGGTTCTGACTACGCTTTCCTCCCGGCGGCGTATGTGTACGGTAATGACTACTACATTGACGATTGTATCTGTGATAACAGCTTACCGAACATCGTTGACGCTCGATTGGTGGACATATTGCTCCGCTGTAAGGTTAAAATGTGCCGCTTCGAGAGCAATTCCGCTGGTGGTCGTGTTGCCGAAAAGGTGCAGAACGAGGTTAAGAAGCGTGGCGGTATCACTCGCATTACGACCAAGTTCACTACCGCCAATAAGGAGACAAAAATCATCGTCAACAGTGCATGGGTCAAGGAACACTGTCTGTTCAAAGACGATAGCCTGTATAAACGTCAGAGTGATTATGGTCGCATGATGGATATGCTCGGCTCTTACACCGTGGCTGGTAAAAACAAGCACGATGATGTTCCCGATGGTATGGCTATGCTGGCAGAGTTCGCACAAAGTCTGTCCGGCGCAAGGGTTGAGGTATTTCAGAGACCGTGGTAACACAGGTCGTATGAGTTATACACACTATATAGTGTGTTAGCGTATTGATTTCTACTATATCTTGTGGTATTATGATATGGTAAAAAGAACAAGTTTGAATGGGTGCATGATTGCACGAGGTAATTTAGACCTCAAGCAGTCATGCACCCATTTTTTGTATGCAGAAAGGAGGAAGGAACGTGGCACATCAAATTGACGAGAGCAAGCCGAAGTATCTAAGTCAGACACGATTTATGAGCGGTCGGCGCATTATCAAAACCAGCGTGACAGAAATCACGGACGAAAACGTGGTTGATGTTCTCCGTAAGGCTCTCGCTACTCACGAGTTGAACCGCAGTGAGATTGACTACCTGTGGAAGTATTACCGTGGAGACCAGCCAATCAGAAACCGTGTCAAAGACGTTCGCCCCGAAATCTGCAATAAGATTACCGAAAAATCGTGCAAACGAAATCGTGTCCTTTAAGGTTGGGTATCTGTGTGGCGAGCCGATTCAGTATGTCAGCCGTAATGGTGGCGAGGAAATCGTAAAGCAGATTAACACCCTCAACGAGTATATGTTCGCAGAGGACAAAGCCGCTCAAGACCAAGAGCTTGTTGAGTGGCAGATGATTTGTGGTACGGCGTTCCGTCTTGTCCTTCCCGATGAACCGGGTGAGGAAGACGAAGCTCCTTTTGAGCTTTACACTCTCGACCCGAGAGACACCTTCGTTGTGTATTCAAACGAAATCGGTAACAAGCCGCTGATGGCGGTTAAGTACAGCAAGGACGATAACGAGATTTTCCACTACTCGATTTACACCGAGAATCGCTATTACCTCGTGGACGGAGACATTTTGGTGGAATCCAAACCTCATGCCCTCGACATGATTCCGATTATCGAGTACCCGGGAAACAATGCTCGTCTCGGTTCTTTTGAGACTGTGCTTCCTCTACTGGACGCAATCAACAATGTGGAAAGTAACCGTATGGACGGTATGGAGCAGTTGGTACAGGCTTTTATTAAGTTCATTAACTGCGACATTACCAAGGAGGAATACGAGGAGTTCTTACAGCTCGGCGCAATCAAGGTGAAGTCCGTGGACGGACAAGCCGCTGATGTTGGTGTAGTCACCACAGAGCTGAATCAGACACAATCGCAGACCCTCAAGGACGATTACTACAACGCAATGCTCACTATCTGCGGTATGCCGAACCGTAACGGCGGTTCTTCCACAAGTGATACTGGTTCTGCCGTGTTGCTCCGTGATGGTTGGTCTGACGCAGAAGCTCGAGCAAAGGACAGCGAGAATGTCTTCAAGCGAGCAGAAAAGAAAATGCTCAAGCTGGTTCTTCGTATCTGTCGAGACCTCGGCGGTCTCACGCTCAAGTTGAGTGATATTGATATGAAGTTCACTCGCCGTAACTACGAAGCCATTCAGAGTAAATCTCAAGTCCTTATCTCCATGCTTCAAGAGCCTAAGATTCACCCACAGTTGGCGTTCCAGCATAGTGGAATGTTCTCTGACGCTGAATCTGCTTACAACATGAGCATGAAGTATTACGAGGAGCAACAGGAGAAAGCCGCTGAACTGGCTAAGAAGACCACTCCCGATGATTCCGAGGACGATGATAATGACCCGGACAATAACGATATTTAAGCGGTAAGCCGCTGTGAATATAGGCAGAGAAGCCTTAAATCGCAATAGTCAGAGAAGACTTAAACCGCAAACATTGTCACAGAAGACATTAAAAGACAGGAGGATTTCAACATGGCAAAAATTGACATTAGCAAGATTGACGGCTATGCCGACATGACCCCGAACAGAAAATTGCCGCTCTTGAAGCGTTCGAGACAGAAGACCCCGATTACAGCGGATATGTAAAGAAGGATATTTTCGATAAGACAGCTTCCGAGCTTGCGGCTAAGAAGAAGGAGCTGAATGAAAAGCTCACCGAGGACGAGCAGAAAAAGCAGAAGGAACAGGAGGAACGTGAGGAGTTACAGTCCAAGTACGACAAACTGCTCCGTGAAAGCGAAGTTTCCAAGTTCAAGGCAAAGTTGCTCGGCATGGGTTACGAGGAGAAGCTGGCTGACGCTACCGCAGAAGCAATGGCTGATGGTGATACCGAGAAGGTCTTCGCCAATCAGAAGAAACATCTTGAGAATGTCGAGAAGAAGGTTCGTGCGGAAGCCCTTAAAGATACACCGAAACCGACCCCGGACGGAGATTCTAAGACAATGACCCTTGAGAAGCTCCGCAAAATGTCTCCACAGGAGCGTTATGACTATTCTGTGAAGAAGAATCCCGAGGACTACAAAGCCCTCTACACCAATAACGATACAGGAGGTAATGAGTAATGGCTCATAAGATTTATGACAATTTCTATCTCTCCAACGAGGTAGAAGACCAGTTCAATTCCCACCTCGATTTACAGCAGTTCTGTACTGTTGATAACTCTCTCGTGGGTACTGCTGGTATGAAGCGCAAGATTAACGTCTACAAGGCTACCGCTGGTACGGAGAAGCTGAAAATGGGCGAAAGGTAACACCAAGAGCATTGAGGTTTTGTTCACCCCGGAGGAGTACGAGATTCAGCTCGCACAGAACAAGTTCCAGTATTATGACGAACAGGAAATGACTGACCCTATGCTCGTTCCTGTCGGCACTCGTCACATGGGTACTGATATGTTCAATACCGTAAACGGCGATGTGTACGGCGAGTTCAAAAAGGCTACTATGGTCGTTCCTACTGCGAAGATTGACTTCGCCGCATTTGTGGACGCTGTTGCCAATCTGAACATCGAAAGCACTGACAATCAGCCGGAGAAGGTTGCTCCGCAGACTTTCGCTTTCGTACACCCGGGCGATACTGCCGAGCTTCGTAAGAACCTCGCAGAAGACCTCAAGTATGTGGAAGCGTTCGCTCGTGCTGGCTACATCGGTACTGTTGGCGGCGTGAACATCTACACCAAGAAGGACGCTACGAAGGGTACTATCGTGGTTGCTACTCGACAGGCAGTTACCATCTTCAATAAGAAGGGTGTCGAGGTTGAGACTGACCGTAACGGCGATATTCGTCAGAACACTATTTGGTCTCGTAAGTATTACCTTGCGGCTCTGACTGACGCTACCAAGGCAGTCAAGATTTTCAAGGGTATTGCTACTGCCACTGCGGACAATAAGGTTTTTCGAGGGCAAGGTTTACTACGCTAAGACCGACAACGGCTACATCGTTGGTAAGCCTGAGACCAACCCGATGACCGAAGGTTTCTACGAGATTGCCTAAGTAAAGGAGGTGGACAACATGACCGAGGAAGAAAAGCTGATTGCTCTCAAAGCGATGGTCGGTGGTTCGGACAGTGACGAAGTGCTGTCCACCTATCTCAAACTGGCTGGTCGTAAAATCATCAATCGAGCATATCCGTATGATTCCAGCGTAACGGAAGTTCCGGCACAGTATGACACTCTCCAATGCGAGATTGCCGCTTATATGCTGAACAAGCGTGGTGCGGAGGGTCAGACCTCTCATTCCGAGAACGGTATCTCCCGAAGCTATGAAAATGCTGATATTCCTTCCTCGATGCTCAAGGTGGTTACTCCTCATGTGGGGGTGATTAAATGAGAATGATGGAACGAAACAAGAGCAAATTCTTCTACGCTCTGTACAAAGAGAAAGTCCCTAAGACGGACGAATACGGAAATGTTACAGGGGAATATGAAATCATTCGAGACAACCCGGTAGAGTTCTCCGCTAATATCTCTGCCGCCAAGGGTGAAACAAGCACCCGACAGTTTGGAGAAAGCGAGAGCTATGACAAGGTAATTGTCATGGGGGACGGACGCTCCCCCTATTGACGAGTACACAGTGCTATGGGTCGATAAAACGCCACAGGTTGATGAAACCGGGGCTTTGGTTACGAACGATGATGGTGAGGTCATTACTCCTCACGATTATATCGTCAAGAAGGTAGCCAAGAGCTTGAACAGCGTATCGGTTGCGATAAGCAAGGTGACTGTCAGTGGGTAGAAAAGTTATCTCATTCGGATTGTCAACGAGTGAAATCAACCGAGCTATGAAAGAGCTGGCTGATTACAAACAAGAAATCCTTAGAAAAACAGAACTCCTCCGAGAGAAAGTAGCCGAGCGGCTGGCTGATGAAGCGAAAAGCGGATTCAGCGGTGCAATCGTTGACGAGCTTATTCTCAAAGGAGGGCAAACTTCTCCACGATACGCACAAGTCGATGTGTCGGTTGACAATCGAGGGTCGGTTACTGTCGTTGTCGCAAGTGGTGAAGACGCTGTGTGGGTTGAGTTTGGTGCTGGTGTCTATCATAATGGCTCTCCCGGTTCGTCCCCTCACCCTCACGGTGCGGAACTGGGAATGACAATCGGTGGATTCGGTAAGGGTAACGGCAAGAAAAGAAGTTTGGGGATTCTACGAAAATGGCGAATTGAAGCTGTCTCGTGGTACTCCGGCTCGTATGCCGATGGCTCTTGCAATCACCACCGTTTGCAATGATATTCAGTCTATCGCAAAGGAGGTGTTCGGGTGATTGACATTGAGACAGAGGTATTCAGTATCGTGTCCGCAGAGGTGCGAAAAAAGAAATACCCGAAAATCTATATGACTGGCGAATATGTCAAGTCTCCACCTTCCTTCCCTTTGTGTCTCTCTCATTGAGACAGACAATCAAGTTTATCGAAACACTCGAGATTCCGGGTGTATCGAAAACCACGCACAGGTGCTTTACGAGGTCAATGTCTACTCTAATAAAACGAGTGGTAAGAAGACTGAATGTAAAGCAATCATCGCTCTCATTGATTCCAAGATGGAAGCACTCGGTTTCACACGAACCCTTATGAACCCTGTTCCCAACGAGGAAGACGCAACGGTTTACAGAATGGTGGCTCGATACAGGGCTATCGTCTCTAAAAACAAAACTATTTATAGGAGGTAAACAAGCATGGCTATTAGCACTTACAAGATTTTTCTCATGCAGAAGAACACTTCCGCATGGGAGAAGCTGATTGACATTAAGGAGTTTCCCCGACCTCGGCGGTGCGCCGGAAATGCTGGAAACTACTACTCTGTCTGACAAAATGCAGACTTACATTCCGGGTATTCAGTCCCTCGATTCTCTTGAGTTCACTGCGAACTATACTCTCGAGGAGTACAAGAAGCTGAAAAGCACTGGAAGGTACAGAGAAGGAGTTCGCCGTTTGGTTCGGTGGTACGGAAGCTGGCGATACCGTCACTCCTACTGGTGACAGCGGTAAGTTCAAGTTTAAAGGCTCTCTGTCTGTTTATGCTAACGGCGGCGGCACGAATGAGGTTGTCGAAATGACTATCACTATCGCTCCGTCCACTGTTATTAGCATGGACGCAGAGTAAGGAAAAAATAAGGAGGATAAATCATCATGGCAAAGCAGTTGAAATTCACTTTCAAGGATAAAGAATATGTCCTTGAGTTCACTCGCAGAACGGTTACGGAAATGGAGAAGAAGGGCTTCGTTGCGGCAGAGGTCGAGAACAAGCCTATGTCTACTCTCCCGGCACTGTTTGAAGGTGCGTTCCTCGCACATCATCGTTTCGAGAAGAAGGAAGTTATCAACGAAATCTTCTCCCACATGACGAACAAGGAGGAGCTTATCGGTAAGCTGGCAGAAATGTACAACGAGCCGATTATGGCACTGGTCGAAGAACCCGAGGAATCCGAGGGAAACGTAAGCTGGACAGCGAGTTGGTAAGTGATTCGCTGTTGACAGATGAATCCGCTAACAAGGGGAGCGAGCGTGAGGAATCGCTCTGCTCCCCCTTCTTATTCGGAGATTTTTCTCGCAAAGTTCCCCTATTACTTATCAATAGGCATGGCGGAAGAACAATACTGGGATAGAGATTCTACTCTCGTGAAGTCCTACCGCAAAGCGGAGGAGCTTCGCAAAGAGAGGGGTCAATCAAGAAATGTGGTTACAGGGTATGTATATCTATGACGCAATTTCTCGTCTGTCTCCGATTCTTCGTGCTTTCGCCAAAAAGGGAACGAAAGCCCAACCTTATGTTGAGGAAGCATATCCCATCAATAAAAAGACGGTGGAGGAAGCAGAACTCAAGAAGGAAAAGGCTAAGTCTGAAAAAGGGTCTGCGCTATATGCAAGCGTATATGGTACAGGCAAATAAGCAGTTACAAGAAAGGAAGTGAGTTTTATGCCTACTACAATCGAACAACTCGAATTGGAAGTTCAGTCGAGTTCCACCTCGGCTGTCGCTGGTATAGACGCTCTTTCCGCTTCTTTGTCCAAACTCAAAAATGCAGTTAGGGGCGGTGTCGGATTAACAAGCGTTGCAAATCAAGTACGCAATCTCGATACCGCCCTTAAAAAGCATGGATAGTTCCGGGGCAGATAAGATTGACAAGCTCGCTTCCAGTTTGAAAAAGCTGAAAGGTCTCGGCAGTCTCAAAATTTCGTCTTCCATCGGAAATCAGCTTCAAAATATTGGCAGTGCCGCCGCTTCCCTCACTGGTGTAGATTTCAGTGCCATGGAGAAGCTGGGGACAGCACTTCAACCGTTGAACAATCTGAACGCTTCCGGGCTAAAGTCCACTATCAATGCGCTCAATAAGTTACCGAAGCTGGCAGACACCCTCGACAACATGGATATGACTAAGTTCACCAGTCAAATTCAGCAGTTGTCTACGGCTCTTTGCTCCGCTGACAAATCAGCTCAATGCTGTAACTGCGGCGTTCAATCGTCTTCCTACGAACATTCAGAGAGCTATTACCGTCACGAACAGAATCTCGCAAGAGAACAATAAGGCGGCAAATAGTTACATGAATCTGTATGCCAAAATCAAAATGGCTATGGGTGTTGTGCGTACTGGTGCGAGAGTAATCGCTTCGTGGATAACACAGTCCAACCAGTACATTGAGGATTTGAACCTGTTTACCGCTTCTATGGGTAAATACGTAGAGGAAGCACAGAACTACGCAGAAGCAGTCAGCGAAGCTCTCGGTATCGACCCGGGCGAGTTCATGCGAAGTCAAGGTGTGTTCAACACCATCATTAGCGGTTTCGGCGTGGCGAGCGATAAAGCGTACCTTATGTCCAAGAACCTCACACAGCTCGGCTACGATATTGCTTCGTTCTTCAACATTTCGTTTGAGGACGCAATGCAGAAGTTACAGTCGGGTATCTCGGGTGAGCTTGAGCCGCTTCGTAGACTGGGTTACGACCTGTCTGTTGCAAGACTGCAAGAGGAAGCTCTTGCTCTCGGTATCGAGAAAAAAAGGTCTGCTATGACACAGGCTGAAAAGTCGCAGTTGCGTTACTACGCAATTATGACACAGGTAACTACCGCTCAAGGTGATATGGCTCGTACTCTGAACGCTCCGGCGAATCAGCTTCGTGTTTTACAGGCACAGGTTACGCAGTGTGCAAGAGCTTTGGGTAATATCTTTATCCCGGCTTTGAACGCAGTATTACCGTATGCAATCGCTTTGGCGAAGATTGTCTGTATGCTGGCAAACTCTATCGCAAGTCTGTTCGATTCAAACTCCCGGAGGTAGATTATTCCGGCATTTCTGCTGGTGCTTCTGCGGTTGGCGATTTGGCTGACAACGCCGGGGACGCTTCCGATGGACTGGGTAAAGCCGGGAAAGCGGCTAAGAAGCTGAAAAATGCTCTGCTCGGTATTGACGAGCTGAACGTCCTGTCTAAAGACGATAGTTCCAGCGGAAGCGGTAGCGGCTCGGGTGCTGGTATCGGCGGTGGGGATTTAGGCATTGACCTTCCTACCTACACGATTTCCTCGGTGACGCAATCCCTTCCAAGGTTGACGAAATCGTTCAGATGATTAAGGACGCTATGTGGGAAATCACGGCTGTTATCAGCGGATTCTTACTGGCAATCGGTACTATCCTTGTTGTCACTGGTGCGAACATTCCTCTCGGTCTCGGTCTCATGGCTGTTGGTGCTGTCGGTTTAGCGGCTACGGTAATGGCGAACTGGAACGGAATGTCGGAACGGTTGGCGAAGGTACTCACCCTCGTTACCGGGGTGCTGGGCGGCTTCCTGTTGGCTATCGGTGCTTTCCTTGTATTTTCGGGTGTCAATGTACCGCTCGGTGCTGGTCTCATGGTGGCTGGTGCGGCGGCTCTCGGTACTGCGGCTGTAATTAACTGGAAGTTCCTCAACGGAGACCTGTCGAACGCTCTGTCCATTCTCACGGCAATCGTGAGCGGTGCGTTGCTGGCTATGGGTGCATTGTTCGCCTTTACTGGCGTTGATGTTCCTCTCGGTATCGCATTGATGGCGGCTGGTGCTGTCGGCATGGTTACAGCAATCGGTCTTAACTGGGATTCGATGTCTGACCCTCTCCGTAGGACAATCGGTATGCTCGAAACCATTGTTGGAGGTGCATTACTGACATTCGGTGCAATTCTCGCTCTGACTGGTGTAAACGTTCCTCTCGGTGTTGCGATGATTGCCGCTGGTGCGGTTTCTGTCGCTTCGGCAGTAGCTTTGAACTGGAACTCCTTAACAGGTGATGTTCAAGAATCCGTACTAAGCATTGTGGCTATCGTGAGCGGTGCTTTAATCGGTGTCGGTGCAATCCTCGCTCTGACAGGAGTTGCAACCGGGCTGGGTATTGCGATGATTGCCGCTGGTGCTGTCGGTCTTGCCGCAACGGTCGGTTTGAATTGGAATAGTATGCCGGACAATATCAGAAAGGTTACTACGAAGATTCTTCTCATTGCTGGGGCGGCTTCCATTGCCATAGGTATGATTCTCGCTTTCACAGGAGTTGCAACTCCTCTCGGCGTAGGTCTTATCCTCGCTGGTGCGGCGGCTCTCTCCGGTACGGCTGTGGCTCTTAACTGGGACACTTTGACAAACAAGCTAAAAGGGCGTAACTACTAAAAAATACTTGCTATCGCTGGGGCGGCGGCTCTTGCAATCGGTATTATCCTGTGCTTCACCGGGGTTGGTATTCCTCTCGGTGTTGGATTGATATTATCGGGTGCGGCGGCTCTCGGTACAGCAGTAGCTATTAACTGGGAAACCATCAAAGAAAAAATCAAGGGAGTTTTTACCAAGATTAAATCAATGGCTGGTTCTCTCGGCAAACTCGCTATCGGTCTCATGCTGTGTCTGACAGGTGTTGGTATTCCTCTCGGTCTTGCTCTCATTGCAGATGGGGTCAAAGACTTCGCTACTGGAAAACCTGTTAGCTGGGGTTCGATGGTGAGCGGAATTAAGGAAGCTCTCGGAAATATATCTGACGAGTGGGACAAATTCAAAAAAGAAGGTTAAGAACAGCAAGCCTGTTCAATTCCCTTGCCGAAGTAAAAACAATGCTTCGGAATGGTGGGACAACGTAAAGGGTTGGTGGTCTGACAAGACGAAAGACGGTCTATCTCTTTGAAACTGGCGTAAAGCTCGTAAAGATGGCTGGTCTTCTGTGAAGAACTGGATTGGTAACATTCCGGCTGTGAAACAGGGTGTCGGGCTTCTGAAATCCGGCTGGTCTACCGTGAAAAACTGGATAGGCAACATTCCTACCGTAGACCAAGCTGTCGCACTCGCAAAGAGTGGCTGGCAGACGGTCAAGGGCTGGATTGGCAATATCCCGGGAGTATCGCAAGCAGTAAGTCTTGCGAAATCCGGCTGGAACTCTGTAAGAGAGTGGGTCGGTAATATCCCGGTTGTCAGTCAAGGAATCTCGTTGCTGAAATCCGGCTGGACAACGGTTAAAAACTGGGTCGGCAATATTCCTACCCTGTCCCAAGCAATCAATCTCATTAAGAGCGGTTGGCAGACAGTAAAGGGTTGGATTGGTAACATTCCTACTCTGTCCCAAGCAATCAGCCTTATCAAGAGTGGTTGGACTACGGTTAAGAATTGGATTGGAAATATCCCGGTTCTTTCTCAAGGTATCAGCTTACTCAAGTCGGGTTGGACTACGGTTAAAAACTGGATTGGTAACATTCCTACGCTTTCGCAAGGAATCTCGTTGCTGAAATCCGGCTGGTCTACCGTAAAGAACTGGATTGGTAGTCTTCCTGTTATCGCTCAAGGTATTTCGCTTTTCAAGTCCGGGTGGACAACAATTAAGAACTGGATTGGTAGTCACACCGTAGGTGTCGGTATCTCTCTATGGAAAAACGGTTGGAGTTCTATCTCGAGCTTCGTTGGTACTTCGGTATCTGTCGGTATCTCGCTTTTCAAATCCGGCTGGACTTCTATTAAGAAGTTTTTCGGACTGGCGAACGGCGGTATCGTTGGTGCAAAACGGCGGCGTGAAGATGTTCGCTTCCGGCGGTATCATCACCCGAATATGTGGAAAGCAATGCCGAAATATGCTGGCGGCACGAACCGGGCGCATGGCTCTATGTTCGTTGCTGGTGAGAGCGGCGCAGAGCTGGTGGGTCATGTAAATGGTACTACCGAAGTGCTGAACCGATTCCAGCTTGCTTCTGTCATGCACAGCTCCATCGTGAGCGGTATGGCTCAGTTCTCCGGGTACTGGCGGTCCATGTCTCGAGACATTGTGACTTGTGCGAACGGTATTATCAATGCCGTTGTCGTAAGTACCGCCGGAATCAATGACAACCTTGTGCTGGCTTCGGCAAGCGGTTATGACCCTTATAACTCGCTGGCACAGACGGTGTACGAAGATTCCAAGAAATCCTATGACGGTGCATATTCCGATGATTCGTGGTCTCGCAATATGCGTGAGTTCTACCACGAGTATGTCGAACCTACTCTCAAGGAAATCGCTACCGATACCAAGAGACAGGCAAACAAACAAGAAGGAACAGACCATCGTAAAGGTCGGCAACCGTACAATCAATGACGCTGTTACCACGCAGAAGGAAGCGAACGGTTTCAGCTTCACCGAGTAAAGGAGGTGTGTAGCGATGGCATATTTAGCGATAAATGGTTATGAGCTACCACCTTGTAAACGAGGTGTGAGCGTAGTCGTAACCACCGTGGTTGACAGCGGACGAGACGCTAACGGTGCTGTTGTAGGTCAAAGAGTTGGGCGAGACCAGTACAAGATAGATGGGCTTGAGTGGGCGTGGCTCACTGCGGCTCAATGGGAACGGATTCTCTCTATCTTGAGCAATTTCTTCGTCTATGTCGAATTTAATGACCCTGTAACAAATAAACGCAAAACCGTAAGAATGTACTGCGGAGACCGTACAGGAGAACCCTACTGGGTGACAGAAGACGGTACTCCAACGCATTATCGGAATTGCAAGGTAAATCTTATCGACACTGGCGAGTAAAGGAGGGGTTTTATGCAGAAAGTATCGAAAGCATACAAAGAAAGCATGAAGTCCTCTCTCCGTGAGAGAGCATACATTATGATTTCTTTTCGGACTTGTGAACCAAGAAGCACAGGCGAAAAGCTACGGTCGATAATGGCAGTTATGCCTACTACTCGAACAAGGACAATATCTTCGGAGAGCATATTGACGATACGGTCTATGCCACTCTCGAGGAGGAGTTCACGAAAGTAGATGGCTCTATGTTCTTTCTCCCTCGGGCTACCGAGGGAGGGAGATACTATGATACCGGGATTGTCTCGGACAAGCTGATTTCCGAAGCTCGATGTGAAGTGATTATCAGCTTGAACACAATCGCAACGGATTTCAAGGGTCTCACGATTAACTTCGGTGAGAATTACCCGGTTGATTTCGATATTGTCGGAAGTACCGGGCAGACCATTGAGTTTAGAGGGAATACAAAATCAAAGTGGAGTACTGAGGAAGTATTGGAAAATACAACCTATATCAAGCTGGTGTTCTACAAGATGAAGAACCCTCAAAGCCGTTTGCGTATCTACTCTATCATGTTCGGTTACGGACTTGTGTATTACAACGATTCTGTTATGAGTTCTGCTCTTGACAGTTACGTTTCCCCTATCGGAGCTGATGTTCCGCAGTTCGATTTTTCGGTAACGCTGAAAAACTACGACCACTACTTCAATGTGGATAACCCGAACTCGGCTATCAACTACCTCGAGACAGGACAGGAAATGGATATTATGTACGGTTATCAGACCCCGGGTTCTGACACTATCGAGTGGATTCAAGGAAACCACCTGTGGTGTTCTGAATGGGAAAGTGACGATAACACGGCTACAATCCGTTGCCAAGACATTTTCCGCAACATGGACGGCGAGTATGTGAAGGGTCTGTATAGTGCCGCTGGTAAAAGCTACTACGCACTGGCAGAGGAGATTTTGAAGGACGCTGGGATTTCCGAGTATTATATCGACCCACGTTTGAAGAAGCTCTACTCTAACAACCCGATTCCGAGAGTGAAATACAAAGAAGCATTGCAGATTATCGCAAATGCCTGTCGATGTGTTCTCACCCAGTCTCGAGACGGCAAGGTTCAAATCAAGTCGAATTTCATGCCGAGTGCTTCCATCGCAACCAACGGCGAGGAGACCTACTCCAATGCCGCAAACGTGCTGACGGACACACCGAAGGTCGAATATGCAACCCTCGCCGGGAATTATACCCCTACCGATGGGACGATGTTCTTCCTTCCAAGAAACGGCAAGGCGGCTCTGACAACCGGGTATGTCTCGAAGGAAATCTCCGGGGCAAACGGAACATTCACAAAGAATCCTGTCGTTACTATCACGATGGAAGCGATTCGAGCTTATTACGGTTTGAAGCTGGTCTTCGGTACAGCTCTCCCGGCGGCGTTCACAATCAGAACGTACAAGGGTGGTTAGCCTGTAAATGAATACCCGGTTGAGAAAGACGAAATCAACACCACTTCGATTATTCTTCGAGATTTCGATGATTTCGATGTGATGAAGATTGAGTTCACAAAAACCGCAGAGCCGTACAACCGTATCGTACTGAATTATTTCAGTTTGAGCGATGTTGTGGATTTCACCATGAATCGCCGGGACATGACCTCCTCCCCGCAAGCTATCAAACAGGAGCTTATCAAAGAGGTTATCGTCCCATGTTACACCTACCAAGAGAATAATCGAGAAGAAAAAACCTTGTCTATGAGGACATAGATGTAGTCGCTGGTGAGGTCGAGACTTATTACATTCAAGACCCTTCCTATGGTTATAAGGTGAAGCTCGATGAAGTCGAAGGTAAGGCAACCGTAGTGGCATGGAGTAACTACTTCGTTACCATCAAATTCAATGTCACTGGCTCGTTTAAGCTCGAGGTACAGGGCTATCGGTACAAAATCGTTGAGAAGTACGCTACGGTGTCTCTCAATGCTCGTGGTAAGACAGTCAAGTGGAAGAATCCTATGATAAGTAATACCACGATGGCGAATGAGCTTGCCGCATGGCTGGCTGATTACTACACAGCCGGAATCGAGTACGAATACGATACTCGAGGAAATCCCGAGCTGGACGCTACCGACATTGTGTATCAAGAAAACGAGTTTCACGATGGTATGAGGGTAAATATCTACCGTTACACTGTCAATTTCAAGCAAGCATTTTCGGGTCGAGTAACCGCCCGAAGGATTGGAGGTTAAAATGTCGTGGTCTACACCGAAAACCGATTGGAACGGTGAGACTGTCGATGGTGTTTACACCGGGGACAGATTCAACGCCGTGGACTTCAATCGAATTAAGAACAACCTCGAATACCTCCGTGAGTTGGCTATCAAGATGTATGACGAGTTCGCTATTCAGTCTGACGGAAGCGATAAGACCGTAAAGGACTACTTCTATGCTGATGAAATCAATGCACTGGAAGCGAACCTCGTTACCATCAATACCCACAGTCTCAAGAGGTCTTACGGCACTGCTCCTACCTATGCCGCCAATGGTAATACGATGGATTTCAAAGAACTCAATCGTTTGGAGGGAGCAATCCTTGACCTTTATGACAGGCTCACCAATGAGAGTGAGGGAAGGAGGACATTCACATGGAATTTTGGTATGAAGGGAGGGTTATAAATGGCGTGGAAATTACTTCCTACTGATTATACGGACGCTGTTTGGAGTGGTCTGAAAAGATACACACAGGTCGATAACTTCGATGGTACGGTATCGTTCAACGATGTTACGACCTACACCAATAAGGAGAAATCCTTCTTCGGTGCGAAAGACGCTAACCGTATGAACGAAGCTCTGAACTACATCATGTCTATGCTGGAAAACGGCACGAACTTGTATGAGGAGTTTCAGACCTACTTCACCACGCAGAAGAAGCTTTTCAAAAAGCTCGGGTGACAGTTCTTATCAAGAGCTGACCCAGTATTTCGTCAACCTCAAGGCACAGGGCGATTCGTCTTTGGCACAAATCGAAAAGACCTATGAGGAACACATGACTACCTTCGAGGGCGAGCAGACTGCGGCATTTAACACATGGTTTGCTGATATCAAAGGTAAGCTGAACGAAGATATTGCCGGAAGTCTGCAAAATCAGATTACCGAAGTAGACGAGCGTTTGGCGGCACTGGAACACATGACCTTGAAGAACCTTTTCACTGTACCTGTTGCGATTGACAACACTGGTACTACGCTTCTTGCTGACGATTTGGGTAATGCAATCGTGGCAGATTGGAAATATAAGGAGGAATAAAAATGAGTGCAATCAGTATTGAAACCAAGAAAGTGACGGAACTCACGGCGTTCACCACACCGACCGATTCGTGTCTGATTCCGATTCACGATGGCACAGGCTTGAAGAAAATCACCTTTGCCAATTTCAGAGCCAAGACGGTTGAGGGTACGGAAGCGAAAATCGCTCCTCTGCTCTTTAACAACGCCGGGGCGCACAATGCAATTTACCGTGGTAAGTCGCTGGGTAGCACCGTGACTACCGCCCAGTATGCCGCTATCAAGGCTGGTACATTCGATGATTTATACATCGGTGACTACTGGACTATCGGCGGTGTCAACTACCGTATTGCGGCGTTCGATTACTACTTCAACAGTGGTGATACGAGCTGTACTACCCACCATGTAGTTATCGTGCCGGACACTTGCCTGTACAACGCACAAATGCACAACACCAGCTCCGGCAGTTGGGAAAGCGGTGCGGCAAATACTACGGCTGGCGGCTATGTCGGCTCGGATATGTACAAGAGCAATCTCGAACAGGCTAAGACCACTATCAAGAGTGCGTTCAGCGGTCATGTTCTGAAACACAGAATCTATCTGACGAACGCTGTTGCGAATGGTCGTGCTTCCGGCGGCGCATGGTGCGATTCCGAAGTTGACCTTATGTGCGAGCAGATGGTCTACGGCAGTGGTATTTTCTCCCCTGTTTCTGACGGTAGCAATGTCCCGGCTAACTACCGAGTAGAGAAATCCCAGTTGCCGTTGTTCCAGCACGAGCCGAGCCGTATTTGCAATCGTGCGGCATGGTGGTTAAGAGACGTTATTACCGCTTCCTCTTTCGCCTTTGTCGCCAACGACGGTTATGCGAACTACAACAACGCTTCCTCTTCTCTTGGCGTTCGCCCGGCTTTCTGTATATCTTAAATCTGCGCCCCCCTTGTGGGGCGCACAAGGAGGTTTATTGACAAGTGTCTGTATTGAAATCGAAACGAAAACCATCACAGTTTGAGGTATTTCACCACCTCAACAAAATGCGTAAGGAGGTCACGAATTTACTGCTCCGTGATTTCGGGTACGACCTCGACAAAGCCGTGAAGAAAGTCGAAACGACCTTCGGCGGCAGACCGTATGAGGAGTTATCACCCGATGAAAAAAAGTCCGATATGAAAAGCTCATGGAAAAGAACACGGCGTTTGCAGAATGGTTCATCGCAGACGAGCGAAAAGTGATTGTTGATTGTTGTCTGCGTAGTATCACCGAGGAGGTATATGTTGCAAACAGCATTTACCCGACCTACCGGGAAGAACTGATTGAGCGTAGAGTTCACCAAGACCGAGCAGTCGGACAGTGTTATAGGCTCACACAGGAATTGCAGTATGCTATCGAGACCCTTCCTGTCGATGTGAACAAGTACCTTCGTTTCGCTGAAATGATACAGACAGAAATAAACCTTCTCAAAGGTTGGAGAAAGTCCGACAACAAGTTCAAGTCGGCTCTCCAAGAGGGTAATCTCTGATTCCGCTTCCAATTTCGCCAATGTCAACAACAACGGTAATGCGAACTACAACAACGCTTCCAATTCTAATGGCGTTCGCCCGGATTTCGATTCTGTGATTGAGTAGCCTATCGAGCGTTTCACAGACAGAGAAAAGGAGAGATTATCCTTCCGTATGGTAAATACTAAATGCGACACCTCCTATTACGATAGTCGAGGTTATCAGCGCAAGATATTTGATGGAAAAATGTTCTTTACGAAAGTAAAGCTAAAGCAATGAAAGGTAGTGATTGGAAACCACAGGTACAGAGGTTTAACATGACCTATCTGTTGGAGTTATCGAAAATGCAACGAGACCTTGAGAACATGGAGTATGAGTTCTTACCAACTACAAACTTCACCTTGCATGAACGAGGAAAGCTCCGGCGTATTACAGGCGAACAGGTTCAAGACAGAATCGTGAAACACGCTCTCTGTGACGAGGTTTTGAATCCTCTGATTGAACCACACCTCATTTATGACAATGGAGCAAGCGTTGTCGGAAAAGGTATCGCTTTCACTCGTAAGAGGTTGCTCACCCACCTTCGGAAATATTATGCACAGCATGATAGCAACGAAGGGTACATTCTTCTGATAGACTTCTCGAAATACTACGACAATATCAGACATGATGTGTTGTTGAAGTTGTTTGAGCAGTATGTCGATGATGAACACGCCCTATGGCTTCTGCGAAAGACCGTAGAACGCTCAAGGATTGATGTATCGTACATGAGCGATGAAGAATACGAACACTGTCTCGACAGGTTGTTTGATTCTCTCCCTCTATCAGTATATGAACCCGAAGCTGTTCACAGGCGAAAAAGTTCATGGGGAAGCACCTTAATATCGGAGACCAAGTGGCACAGACCGCCGGAATCTCTTACCGAATACGAATTGATAATTATGTCAAAATCGTTCGAGGTGTGAAATTTGCGCTGGCTACATGGACGATAGTTATGCTATCCACGAGAGCAAAGAGTTTTTACAGGAGCTTCTTGAGGACATTATCGAGATAGCGAACGAACTCGGAATCACGGTCAATACCCGGAAGACGAGAATCTGTAAGCTCTCCGAGCATTGGCGATTTCTTCAAGTTCAATACTCTCTAACGGACACCGGGAGGGTGATTCAGAAAATCAATCCCAAACGGCTTACCTCAATGAGACGGAAAATGAAGAAACTCGCTCCGAAGCTAACAGAAAAGGAGTTTACGGACTTCTATAAGAGTTGGTTTAAGAATCATTACAAAATAATGAGTAAGAAACAACGAAGTAACATGGACACCCTATTCAATCAATTAAAGGAGGTAACGAAATGTACACTATCACCCTTTGCCAATGGCACAAAGCTGACCAGGCTGGATATGAACGGCACGAACTATGTCAGCAAAGAAAAGGTAGACGAGACTATCTTCAAAGATAATCTCTCTACTATGAAGGTCTCCGATGGGGAGACAGAGACTACCTACACTGATATGGTCTTCATTCAGCAGATGGAATGGGCTGACGGCACTTTCTATCTTGCGTTCCGTGAGAAGACCAAGGAGGAGAAGCTGGTAGCCGCTCTCAATGCAACCTCCGACAGTGTTACCGATGTACAGGTGGCACTTGCGGAAGTATACGAAATGGTTTTAGGAGGTAACTAACTATGGCTAAGATTTACGTTGCACTGATTCGCAAAGGTCTCAAGACCATTAACGATGTACCCGAACAGCTCCGAGAGGAAGTCAAGAAGCTGTTGGAGGAATAATCATGCTGTGGCGATTTCTGCTATGGCTCAACAGGAAGGAGGTGGAAAACATGGCTGTTATCTATGTGGCACTCATTGTCAAGGGTAAGCGTACTTACGCAAGCGTCCCGGCTGTTCTCAAGGAACAGGTAAAGGAAATTCTCATTGACCTTGAGCTGGAAGACCTTATCACGGAATAAGGTGGCACGAGGGAGGGTCGCTCCCGGCTCTCCCTCACATTCTAAAAAAGAGGAGGACAAGAAATGTGAACATTGAGTTCAATCAGATTCTTACCTTCGTCTCCGTTGTTGCCGCCGTGTACTTTGCTTTCAAGAGCAATAGTCGAGCCAATAATGACGAGGTGAGCAAGAAAGCACAGGTTGACGCTATTCTGTCTCAAAAAGCTGGATTCTATCAGTGATGATACGAAAGAAAATCCGCAAGGAAATCACAGACGTTAAGGTCAAGGTCAACGACCTGTCCGAGCGCGTGTCGTGATGGTTGAGCAGTCTACGAAATCCGCACACCACCGACTTGACCGATACGAGGAAGAAATCTACCACGGTGAGCCAAGAAAACGATGGTGGGTATGAAAGGGGTGATACCCGATGAACCATTCAGATTTTGTCAAAACCGTTGCGGCGTATATCAAGAAGTACGCCCCGGTGTACGAAATCGAAGTCGTGTCACCTATCATCGCCCAGGCGGTGTTGGAAAGTGGCTACGGCACTTCCGAGCTGGCTGTAAACGCTCATAACTACTTTGGTCTGAAATACCGGGAAGGTCGTTGCAAGACCTGTATCGGTATCTATCACATGGTAGGAAGTGAGCAGAGCGCAGACGGCAGTTACACCAGTTCTGCTATGCAGTGGTGTAAGTTCAAGGATATGGAAAACGGAGTTATCGGCTACTTCGATTTCATCAACATTCCGAACTATAAAGATCTCAAAGGCGTTACCGACCCTCGGAAATACCTTTTGAGAATATCAAAGCCGAGGGCTATGCTACGGTTCACAAGTATGGGTACAACCTCATGCTTGTTATTGAGACATGGCATTTAACCGATTATGACAAGAAGGAGGAAACAAAAATGAGCAACAGTCCTTTGGTGGTCTACACCAAGCTCTCCCCGAACCATTCCGGGCAGAGAACCCATTCTATTGACCGTATCACACCGCATTGTGTAGTAGGTCAGCTCTCCGCAGAGAGTATCTGTGGCTGTTTTATCAGCACCTCTCGACAGGCGAGTTGCAACTACGGTATCGGCACTGACGGTCGTATCTCCATGAGCGTTGAGGGAGAAAAACCGTTCGTGGTGTTCTTCCAGTCGTGAGAACGACCAGCGAGCAGTCACTATCGAGTGTGCGTCTGACAAGACCGCTCCATATGCGTTCAATGACGCTGTGTATGCGTCTCTCGTGAACCTGTGCGTTGATATTTGTCAGCGTAACGGCAAGAAAGCAAGCTCTTGTGGCTGGGCGATAAGAATAAGACCCTCGCCTATGCGCCGAAGTCCGATGAAATGGTACTGACGGTACATAGATGGTTCGCCAATAAATCTTGCCCGGGAGACTGGCTGTACAATCGTCTCGGCAACCTTGCCGCAGAGGTCACTAAGCGTCTCACAGGCGGCTCTACCGACACTGGTAAGGTAGATGTACCCTCTGACGGTAAAACGCTGTACAGGGTGCAGACAGGGGCGTTCTCGAAGCGTTCCAACGCTGACGCATGGGCGGCAAAACTGAAAGCCGCTGGCTTCGATACCTACATCGTACAGATGGATAATCTGTACAAGGTACAGGTCGGTGCTTACAGTCAGAAGTCCAATGCCGAGAACATGATGGCGAAGCTGAAAGCCGCTGGCTATGACGCTTTTATCACTACCAAGTCCGGCACTGCGGCTGGTATTGCGAAGAAATCTGCGGCTGAAATCGCCAAGGAAATCTACAATGGTACTTGCTCTGACGCTCGCTGGTCTTCGTGTGGGGAAACGGTGCAGACCGTGTAAATCGTCTGAAACAGGCTGGTTATGACCCGAGCGAAGTGCAGTCCGAGGTCAATAAGCTGTTTTAACCCAAGTAGTAAAAGTAGTTGAAAATCGGTTTTTTGCGTAAACTTTTTTATAGATACGCGCGTATATAGAGGAAGTTATACGAAAAAAGCCAAGAACAGCTACTTTAACTACTCCAATCATCAAATTTAAGGAGGAAATCAACATGATTAACTGGAAAGTGCGTATCAAAAACAAGAACTTTTGGATTGCTCTGATTCCGGCGGTGCTTCTGCTGGTACAGGTGATTGCCGCTGTCTTCGGTTACACTCTCGATTTGGGTGAGCTGGGAGACAAACTGTTGGCAGTCGTAAATGCCCTGTTCGCAGTCCTCACGATTCTCGGTATCGTGACTGACCCGACCACTGCTGGCATTGGAGATTCCAAACAGGCTCTTACTTACGAGACACCCAAAAAAGAGGACGCAGTTTAACCTACGTCCTCTACTATGAAAAACAAATCCGACACAGTGCTTCACGAAAAAGAATGAGTTCGGATTTGCACTATTTGGTGGACCCGGAGGGATTCGAACCCTTGACCTCTGCGATGCGAACACGCAGCGCTCTCCCCAACGACTGGGCACATATTATTTGACTGCTCTATCTAATTTAAAGCATTTCGGCCAAAAAGTCAAAGGTTTTTCGTCATTGCCAGGAGATTTTTGTGCGCGCAAAAGGCGAGCGACCGCCTCAAAGAGACAACCGTCTGCCTCAGCAAAAAGGAGGTGGATCGCTTATTTGCGTAGTAAGCCTGGAGGTAGATCTCATGATCTGCTCACCAGAGGATACACGGGGTTGGCAGTAATTGCACTGGTCCTCAGGCTGCCAGAGACGGTTTCATCCCAGCCTTACAGCCGGGAATTGCTTCCTCGCTCACCGCAGACGCCCGGTCGGTATGTCATCAGCTTCTGGATGGCCGCGATGGGGCAGTCCACCGCTTCATGAGGTGTCGGTGCCCACGTTGCACGGCCCACAGCGCTGGGCCAGCAGCATGGCGCTTGTCGACCACATACTCCTTGTATTTGGGGAAGGCCGCAAACTTCGTGGGCTTCGTGCCGTTGTAGGCGACGATATGGCAGCAGGATGGCGTTCGCGCGGCCGTGCGGGGATGTGATACTCACCGCCGAGCTTATGCGCCATGGAGTGGTTAAGCCCCAGGAAGGCATTGGTAAACGCCATGCCGGCGATGCAGGAGGCGTTGTGCATTTTCTCGCGGGCCTCCTTATCGGCCGCGCCATTCTGATAGGCGCGGGGCAGGTATTCAAACACCATCTCGATCGCCTGCATGGCAAGGCCGTCCGTGTAGTCGCTTGCCAGCGTGGAGGTGTAGGCTTCGATTGCATGGGTCAGCACGTCCATGCCCGTGTCCGCGGTTGCGGATTTCGGCAGGCTCATGACGAACTGCGGGTCAATAATCGCCACATCCGGGGTCAGAGCGTAGTCTGCAAGCGGGTATTTCACGTTGCCGTTTTTGCGATCTGTGATAACCGCGAAGCTTGTTACCTCGGAGCCTGTGCCGGAGGTGGTCGGGATGCAGACCATCTTTGCCTTTGTGCCAAGCTTCGGGAATTTGACGGCGCGCTTGCGGATATCGATGAACTTCTGCTTGAGGCCGTCGAAGGAGGCGTCGGGATGCTCATAGAACAGCCACATGCCCTTCGCAGCGTCCATTGCGGAGCCGCCGCCGAGCGCAATGATCACATCGGGCTGGAATTCGCGCATGACCGATACGCCGCGCATAATTGTTTCCACATCGGGATCGGGCTCGACGTCGGAATAAATTTCACTGTGGCAGTAGTGCTCGCGCTTGCGCAAATAATAGAGGATTTTATCGACATAACCGAGCTTGACCATCATCGGGTCGGTCACGATGAATGCGCGCTCGATATCCTGCATTTTTTCCAGATACTGGATGGAATCGTTCTCAAAATAAATCTTCGGGGGGACCTTGAACCACTGCATGTTGACCCTCCTCTTGGCAAGGCGCTTTTTATTGATGAGGTTAACGGTGGAAACGTTGGAGGTCGTGGAGTTGTGGCCATAGGAGCCGCAGCCCAGGGTGAGCGACGGCGTGTTGGAGTTGTAGATATCGCCGATGCCGCCCTGCGAAGAGGGGGAGTTGACGATTACGCGACCGACCTTCATCTCCTCGCCGAAGGCCTTGATGATATCGTCGTTGGTGGAATGGATCACCGCAGAGTGGCCCAAGCCGCCCATATGCAGCATTTCAAGCGAGCGTTGGAAGCCTTCCTCCACGCCGTTTACCACAAAGTAGGCCAGCACAGGGCTGAGCTTCTCGCGGGAGAGCGGGTATTCCGGGCCGACGGCCGGAAGCTTCGCGATCAGGATTTTCGTTTTTTCCGGCACCTTGATGCCTGCATGCTCGGCAATCCAGTTGGCGCTCTTGCCGACAACGTCGGGGTTAACGGCCTGCTTTTGGGCGTTGATGACATAGTCGGAAACCTTCTGCGTTTCCTCTGCGTTGAGGAAGTAGCAGTTGTTCTCCTTCATGATGCGCTCAAAATCCTTGTGCAGCTCCTTATCGACGATAACCGCCTGCTCAGAGGCGCAGATCATGCCGTTATCGAAGGTTTTGGAGAGCATCAGGTCAGTGCAGGCACGCTCAAGCTTCGCGCTTTTTTCGATATAGCACGGCACGTTGCCGGGGCCGACGCCAAGGGCGGGCTTGCCCGCGCTGTAAGCGCTGCGCACCATGCCCGCGCCGCCGGTGGCAAGAATAAGGGACACGCCCGGATGGTTCATCAGCGCGGTGGTCGCCTGGATGGAGGGCGTTTCAATCCACTGGATGCAGTTCTCCGGCGCACCGGCCTTTACTGCCGCATCATATAGGACCTTTGCCGCTTCCACAGAGCATTGCTGCGCCGAGGGATGGAAACCGAAAATAACCGGATTACGGGATTTCATGCAGATCAAGGATTTGAACATTGTGGTGGAGGTGGGGTTCGTCACGGGCGTAGCAGCGGCAACGACGCCGACCGGCTCCGCGATTTCCACATAGCCTTCCAGCTCGTTTTCCTCAACAATGCCCACGGTCTTTTCATTTTTGATGTCGTGCCAGATATATTCCGTGGCAAACATATTCTTGATGACGCCCAGCCTTCGCATATACGCCGCGGCGGTCTCCTCCCACCGCCATGCGGAGCCAGTTCCCAGTGTTTGTCCAGGCCGCCAGCGCGCCATCGCGTGAACGTGTTGTCCACTGCTTCCTGATCCAGCGCCATGAACTCCTTCAGCGCCACCTGGGCCCTTTCCACCAGGTGTCGATCGCCGAAGATTCTGCACATCGGTCTTCACTGTTTCAACCACAGGTTTCTTTTCTGCCATTGCGATCTTCAAAATCGCTTTCCAGGCGTGTTGCGCATGTGCAGCCCTCTGCTGCTTTTCGCCTGCAACCTGTTGCCTTGGCATTATGATACCACATCGTTAATCAAATAACAATGTCGATATTATTAAAGATTGTTAATAAAATAACACGCTTTTGTGCAGGATGTACAGCGCAAAAAGAGCACGGAACAGATGCGTTCGCGCGCTCTTTTCAGTTATCGGAAACTCTGGCCACTTGTTGCGGCGCTTGATGAACAACAGCGATGCCAGCATCATCACGATGCCGACCGGCAGCGCCAGGACGCCCGGCGCGCCCGAAGTGCACCAGCAGGCCCGCCACAAGGTAGGTGATGCCGGGAGATGCCGCGCAGGTGGCATGGGGCGGTTGGGTGGAAACATGGTTCACATGATTAACGCCGAAGGCGCCCGCAGCGGAGGCCGCCGATGGTGGTGTCGGAAATGGGCGAGCAATGGTCGCCACAGACCCGCCGGCCATGCAGGCGGAGATACGAAGACGATGGACATGGGGTCATCCATGGAGAACCCTGCACGATGGGGATGAGATGCCGGGGTACTTAGCTGGTGTAG
>VOFJ01002155.1_pt1 | contig 26273 bp, 37 predicted proteins | sample 5384081 | NCBI WGS metagenome assembly VOFJ01 (sample SAMN12384729, study PRJNA508395) | human gut metagenome | isolation source: healthy gut I | host: Homo sapiens | reverse complement strand
TGTTACGTATTGCTTCACGTGCGCATGGGCCAGACCACGCATTTAGCGACATGACGCCCGAGAGCTTTCGTGAGGTCTACGGCTTTGCACCCATCCACATTGTCGACCTCAAAGCCCTGATGGGCGACGCGAGCGACAATATCCCCGGCGTGCCGGGCGTTGGCGAAAAGACGGCGATGGCGCTCATCCAGAAATACCAGAGCATCGACGAAATTTACCGGCTGCTCCCCGATATCGAGGCCAAGCCGAACGTCATCAAAAAGCTCACCGAGGGCGAGGAGAGCGCACGCCTGAGAGCTTCCACCTCGCGACCATCGTGACGGACGCACCACTCGAATTTTCTCTCGCAGGACAAGGCGCCGTCAACAGTTTTACCCGGTGGCGAAGCTGGAATTTACCAAGTCATCGTGACAAATATGCGCTGGTTAAATGCAGCGATGGGAGGTGCGGCACTGGAGACGGCTGGAGCGGCTGAATCGGCGGGATTGGAAGGGAGATTTGGCGTGGCCCAGGCGCATACACGCTTTATGAACAAAAAACACGCCTGTGTTTCCTTCGAATACGACCTGGCAGAACACAAGGTGGCGGCGCATCACCGAGCGGCACAACCTGGAGTTCGCGCCCATGGGCATGGCTGACCGTCACCGGCGATATCTCCAAGCACGAGCGCCGAACTCATGGTGGCGCCATCGCGCTGTTCCAGCGTCGCGCGACCAGGTAAAGCGGTTGCTGGGGAGAACCTGCAGCTGGAAAGCACGCTGGTGCTCGCCGAGAAGAGCTCGGGCTGTCGCTTTCCGACCGCTACTGGCTCAACGATCAGGAGAGCCCCCCACGTGAATAAGGACGCCGTGAATTTCTTCGAACGACTTCTCACCGACGATCTGGGCTTTTCTCACGCCTCGGTCAAGACCAGGGCGGTTCGTCGCCCGAGGCGCCTCGACTACACTGAGAGCGTTGTCGTCGCCGAACAGCACGCTTGGCGGCGACCTGCAAAGAGGTGGAAGATGTATCGTGAACGGTGCGTGCTGCTGAAGGCGGCTACGGAACGTTCAACCAGGAGCCTTACAACGAAGTGGCCGCGACCGAGCTGCACCGCCGCATGATGAGCGCGGGCGAATTCACCCCTACACGCTGTTCGAGGACGGCCGCCGCGTGTATTCCGCCTGCGAGAACCTGCTGAGCCCCGACGAGGAGCTGGTGCCCTGCTTTGGGACCTTATCCGCAACGCAGAAGCAGAATAACCTGTCCGACCTGCAGTTCTACGTGCAGCGATGCGTGGACGGGTTTTCGATCGCGAAGAGGTCATGGAAGCGTTGGCCAAGATGTTTGCCGCCGACTTCGTGGTGGCAAACCGCATCGGCACTATCGCAACTCTCGGCGTGGTGCGCAACGTGGAGACGCTGCAGGTGACCCGGTTGGCGCCGGTGTTCGGCACGGGGTCGTGTCGCAGTGGTCGAACGCCGAGCTTCTGGAGGTGCCGGGCGATTTCGTACCGCGCGAAGCCGTTCAAGTACAATCGCATGGGGAGCCAACCGCCCAGGTGCGCCGCCTGTTCGCAGGCCGCCAGACTGGTTCGACGCCGGCATGCTGGGGGTATCCCGAAGCGGTGCGACATTTCTGGCCAGAACCCCAACATCCCCGAACGCCGCATCGAAATGACGAAGCCGTCGCCGAAAAGGCGCGTGCTGGGAAAGGATTCGCAAGCCAGCCGGCGTTAGCGCGCTTCATTAATGACTGAACAAAAATGTTCCAGTCATTGAACATTTTTCAGTACAGTATAATCGCCGAATTTCAGATTCATAGAAAGCGGAGCTGCGTATGTTCGAGAGAAAGTTTTTATCGTTTCCACTCTGTTTCCCTCATGCAGGAGCCGCGACGGTTCATCCAGGTCGTCGTCGGGTTTGGCGACGGGGACAGGACCACAGCGGTCGAGCGGGCGATGGCCCGCTTGGATTTCCCGTGCATTTTCGTGCGCGCGGCCCAAAGACATACCGGCTTCGCGTGATTGGCTTCGTCGCGAAAGTGGCAGGAAGCTCGCAGCCTGCCAAGTCCGGGCGCGCGCTTGTTGTGGACGAGATTCAGATGGTGGCCCAATGGTCGGCTGCGGGCAAAGGCGCTTTTGGGACGAGGATACCGACAACGGGGACAGAACTCAGGTGCTGCTTACGGTTCCCTCGTCGCTTCTCCAAGGGCCTTCGCGGAAACTCGCCGTCAGCCGATTCGAGGCGATCCCGTAATCTCCAATGGGAGTATTCAGAATGTCGCGAGGCCGCTTTGGATTCACGCTTGATCAGTACCTTTTAGGGGGTATCGGGGCCGCGCCTTTGCACGGCGATAACGGCAGCGCTGGCTCGACTATAAGTGAACGATTCCATCATCGCGCCGAGCGTCTGCAGTGCGACGTCATCTCGCTCGACCGCGTCACGAAGCCTGCCCCTCATGGAAGCTCTGTTCGCGCTGGGCTCTCGCCCCCTTATTCCGGGCAGGAGGTCTTTATCGAAAGCTCCCGGACAGATGACGCCGGCAACGCCACGACTATCGCCCACTACCTCTCGGATGCCGGTCTTCTGTGCGGGCTGCAGAAGTACTCGCAGAAGCTTCACCAGGGCGTTAGGCGTCGTCTCCCGCCTCATTAGCTATGACAATATCGCTCATGGTTTTTCCAGCTATGGCCAATACGGGACTTTCCTGATGACCATCCCCGGATCGCCGTGGGCATCTTGTCGAAAGTGCGGTCGGCGCCTACCTGCTGAAACGGTCGTCTTCCGGATCGTTTCGGCGTCCACTGGTGGCGGGAAGGGGAGCGCAGCAGAGGTAGATTTGCGTCCTCATCCAAAAACGGTGCGGCCCTCACGGCTATCGAAGTGAAGAGCGGACGCATCAAAGGCCTCCGCGGCCCCTGGACGCCTTCTGCAAAGCCAACCCCTACGGCCCATTCCATGGTCGTGGGATGCGGCCTTTCTGGAAGATTTCTAACCGGGGTGCCGTTGTTCCGTTAGCCGGATTGCGGGCTTCTGTCGGCGATTCGGTCAAGCTTATCAGTGTAGCGCGTAAGCGTCGGATGCGCCCAGGCCATGGATGGCGGCTGCCAACATGTTTATCGCGCCGTCCCCGATCGTGGGGATCGCTGGCAGACCCGGAGAACCCATGGTTTGTTGTTGTGGAAGAAGCCCCCGTGTCCCGCCGCCCCCAGGGACAGCCCCTGCTTCTCTGTCGAGTACCTGGAACTTGTCGGGTTTCCACGAAATCATCTCGAAAGAGAACGGGGGCCACCGGTGTAGCAGTCGATATCTTTTCCCTTCTCGCGCAAACCGTTCGATGGTCGGGCGGAGTCCCTCGGGTCGATGCCGGCGTTGGCCGCCGAAGACAGCGTTCCGTCCCAGCGAGTCGCGGAATCGGCACGAGCACCCGTGCTCTCATTACGCGCCACGCTGAGTCGTTGGTGATGTCCTGTCAATCCTTGCACCGGGGTACCGTTGCAGCGGTCCCGGCCTTGTTCAAAGGGGCTCGCGGGCGGCGCGGTCAGGATGGGGTGAAATCGCGGAACCGCGGGTATGCAAGACCGACTGTGTTCTGCGCCCAGCGACGGCAGCATAAAGCCGTCCCCATCGGGGGTGGAATGGAGTCGCGTTTGGAAGGCGCGCTTCGTACATCCCGCCAAAGTTACCTCGGTGGAAACAACTGCCTTCGCCTTTCACGAACTGTCCGGATGCGAATCGGCGAGCACCCCGGCAAACACGGCAGCATGATCTTCGCACCGTTCTCCAGCAGCCACGGGGGCCCTTTCGCCTTCGTACATCACAGCAGCTGGGCTGTCCAAAGGTGGAATTAGCAGCATTTATCTTCGGCACCGTTCTCCAGCAGCCATTCACGTGCGGCCGATGAGGTTGTCGATGAACGTGCGTACCAGCAGCGCGTCCGGGGCGCCAGGCTTCGTGCATCATGAAGTACTGCATGATTTCAGCAGGCGTCCCGAATCGTATTCCGAATCGGCGATAACCTTGAAGTCGCTGAACGCCATGGTCGCTTCGGTTCCTATCGAAGCGCCGCCAGGTAGCCGACTTCTCCAGCAGCACGACGTCAAGTCCGTTTTCCGCGGCCCATCCTGCCGAGAAGATCCGGCGTTTCGATTTCCTTATCGGCCTTTACCTCGGAAAGCCGCGGGTGCGATGGCGAACTGCTCGGCGGCTGCCGACGAGGCTTCGCCTGGGCTTGCGTCGAGCCTCCGCCCTGGGTGCCTGCCCGAACCGCCCGACTGCGCAGCCGGCCAGTGCTGCGCCCCCCAGGCAGGACGCTCCCTACCAGTCCCTGCCCCTTGAGAAAGCCCCCTTCTTGTGAGTTCCATGCCGCTCCTCCCTCTCTGCGGATGTATACAAGCCAAGGTGCGAACGGTGCGCCAAGGCATGTCCCAAACATGAGGGAGAAGGGTGTTCGCCGCATCCGGTTACTTTGAACAAGGGATGACCATCGGTCGAAAAGCACGATTTTCGTTTTTGTCAGCGCGTTTTTCGCTTCGGGATGAGGGAGAGGAAATAAGGTTGCCCACGCCCATTCCGTAGATGGACCGGGTCGAGCGATGCACAGCTGAGTTGGTCTGCACGCTCCTTTGTTCAATCCGGCACTGAAAGCAGTTGCCCCGATCCGTAAAGGATTGGCGGTACGTACATTCTTTAATATGCTCGGCCCGTTGGTCAATCCGGTATTGCCGACTTATCAGCTTTTAGGCGTGTATAATCTTCCGCTTTTGCGCCTTTATACCTATACTTATCAGGAGAGTAAGACTAAATTTGCCGTTGTACATAGTCTGGACGGATATGATGAGATTTCTCTGACGAACGAGTTTAAGGTAGCTACCTGCGGCAATGAGAAGATTTATACTCCGGAAGGTCTCGGATTTGCACGTTATCAGGATACTGATCTGGATGGCGGACAGACACCGGAAGATGCTGCTAAAATCTTTGATAACATTATGAACAATACAGCTACGGAAGCACAGAAAAACGTGGTTGCTATCAATGCAGCTTTCGCTATTCAAGTAGTTCGTCCGGAAAAACGATTGAAGAGTGCATCGCTCTCGCTAAAGAATCACTGGAAAGTGGCCGGGCATTGGCTACACTGAAAAAATTCATTGAATTGAATAATAAGTAATAGGTAATAAGTTATAAGTAATAAATGATAAGTGGTAAAGGATGAATATGCGATATCCTTTTGCCTTGATTCAAAATTTAAGATTAATGAAAGATATATTATCCGAAATTATAGCTAACAAACGGTTTGAAGTCGATTTACAAAAAAGCAGGCTATTGCCATCGAACAGTTGCAGGAAGGTATCAATGAAGTTCCGGCTACCCGTTCTATGAAACAGGCATTGGCTTCTTCCGATTCCGGTATTATAGCCGAATTTAAGCGTCGCTCGCCATCCAAAGGGTGGATCAAACAGGAGGCACGTCCCGAAGAAATTGTTCCGTCATACCTTGCGGCAGGTGCTTCCGCCCTCTCTATTCTCACTGATGAGAAGTTTTTTGGAGGAAGTCTGAAAGATATCCGTACAGCACGTCCTTTGGTCGATGTGCCCATTATAAGAAAAGACTTTATCATTGATGAGTATCAGTTATATCAGGCAAAAATTGTCGGTGCGGATGCCGTACTTCTTATCGCCGCCGCACTGGAACAGGAAAAATGTCAGGAACTGGCAGAACAGGCACATGAACTGGGACTGGAAGTATTACTTGAAATCCATAGTGCGGAAGAGTTACCTTATATTAATAGCAAAATTGATATGATTGGGATTAATAATCGCAATTTGGGTACTTTCTTCACAGATGTAGAAAACTCTTTCCGACTGGCAGGACAACTTCCACAAGATGCGGTATTAGTATCGGAGAGTGGCATTTCCGATCCGGAAGTGGTAAAACGTCTTCGGACCGCCGGATTCCGGGGATTCCTCATCGGAGAGACATTTATGAAAACTCCGCAACCGGGAGAAACGCTGCAGAACTTTCTGAAAGCCATCCAATAAATATATGAACTTCCAAAAACGGACAGCCCTATGATCAACGGAAAAATCATCAAAGTATGCGGTATGCGTGAAGCCCAAAATATACGGGATGTGGAGTCACTACAAAGAGTGGATATGATGGGATTTATCTTCTATCCCAAATCTCCCCGTTATATCTACGAACTTCCCGCTTACCTACCCGTTCATGCCCGCCGTGTCGGAGTTTTTGTAAATGAAGACAAAGATGTAATCACGATGTACGCCGACCGTTTCGGGCTGGAATATATCCAGCTCCTCACGGCAAAAAGAATCACCGGAATACTGTCAGTCACTGCGCACCTCCGGCCTGAAAATCATCAAAGCTTTTTCTGTAGCTCGTCCGAAAGATTTGAATCACGTAAGCGAGTATGAAAAAACTTGCAATCTTTTCCTGTTTGATACGAAATGTGAGCAGTATGGTGGCTCAGGAAACCAATTCGACTGGAACATTCTGCATACCTACAACGGACAAGTTCCATTCTTATTGAGTGGCGGCATCAACTCACACAGTGCCAATGCATTGAAAGCATTCGACCATCCCCGTCTGGCAGGGTACGACCTGAACAGCCGTTTCGAACTGAAGCCCGGGGAAAAGGACCCGGAACGAATCCGGATGTTTCTAAATGAACTAAAGTCATAAATTTAAATTCTCAAAATCATGAACAGAATTAATCAACTCTTTAATAGCAACAAGAAAGATATTCTTTCTATTTATTTTTTGTGCAGGTGATCCTGCCCTTGATGGAACAGTCAATGTCATCCGTACTCTCGAAAAACATGGCGTCAGCATGATCGAAATCGGAATCCCATTCAGTGACCCAATGGCGGACGGTATTGTTATCCAAAACGCTGCCACTCAGGCATTACGCAACGGCATGTCACTGAAACTCCTTTTCGAACAATTACGAAACATTCGCCAGGAAGTAAGCATTCCATTGGTATTTATGGGATACTTAAACCCTATTATGCAGTTCGGATTTGAAAACTTCTGCCGCAAATGCGTGGAATGCGGAATAGACGGCGTTATCATCCCCGACTTGCCTTTCAGAGATTATCAGGATCACTACCGTATCATTGCCGAACGTTATGGAATCAAAGTAATCATGCTCATCACCCCGGAGACCAGCGAAGAGCGGGTACGTGAGATCGATGCACATACAGACGGATTCATCTATATGGTTTCATCCGCAGCAACTACAGGCGCACAACAAGACTTTAATGAACAGAAACGTGCCTATTTCAAAAAGATCGAAGATATGAATCTGCGCAACCCGCTAATGGTTGGTTTCGGTATCTCCAACAAAGCTACTTTTCAAGCAGCTTGCGAACATGCTTCCGGAGCTATCATCGGTAGCCGCTTTGTCACTCTGCTTGAAGAAGAAAAAGATCCGGAAAAAGCCATTCTAAAACTGAAAGATGCGCTTAAATAGACATAAGAAATAGTCAGACAAATGGTAGCTAAAATAGCCGGGCAGTATCGTTTTGCTTTGCATAACCATTCTTTCCAAAAAATTTTAGCTACTTGACTATTTTTACAACTCACTTGATTTTTTCTTTTAATCCATCGTATAATTCCGCATAAATATTCAGATTTATAACATTTCACTGCAAACTACGAACAAATTCATCATTTACTATTCATAATTCGCAATTAATCTATATCTTTGTCAGCGTTTTAACAGAAATTCATCAATTATGAGAGTAGAGACCCCTTCTGTTTTGTTGATTTACACGGGTGGAACTATCGGAATGATAGACAATCCGGAGACAGGTGCCTTAGAAAACTTTAATTTCGACCATTTGCTCAAGCACGTTCCTGAGCTGAAAAGATTCAACTATCGCATTTCCTCCTATCAATTCGATCCTCCTCTCGACTCCTCGGATATGGAACCAGCTTACTGGGCAAAACTTGTAAAGATCATCAACTATAATTACGACTATTTCGATGGCTTTGTAATTTTGCATGGAACGGATACAATGGCCTATACGGCTTCTGCCCTAAGTTTTATGCTCGAAAATCTGAGTAAGCCTGTTATTCTGACCGGTTCTCAATTGCCAATCGGAACGCTGCGTACGGACGGAAAAGAAAATCTGATCACTGCAATCGAGATTGCTGCTGCCAAGAATCCAGACGGTACAGCTATTGTCCCCGAAGTATGTATTTTCTTTGAAAATCACCTGATGCGAGGTAATCGTACCACAAAAAATCAATGCTGAGAACTTTAATGCCTTCCGGTCTTTCAATTACCCGCCATTGGCACGCGTAGGCATCCATATTAAATACGAGCCCAACCTTATTCGCAAACCGGACCCGGACAAACCACTAAAGCCACACTATCTGTTTGATACAAATGTGGTAATATTAACTCTTTTTCCCGGCATCCAGGAGGAGATCATCCATTCACTACTCCATGTCCCCGGATTGAAAGCTGTCGTGATGAAAACATTCGGATCAGGAAATGCACCGCAAAAAGAATGGTTCATCCGGGAATTAAAAGAGGCTACTGATCGTGGAATTATCATTGTTAACATCACACAATGTGCTTCCGGAGCAGTAGAAATGGGACGTTACGAGACCGGAATGCATCTACTCGAAGCAGGTGTTATCAGTGGATATGACAGTACTCCCGAATGTGCTGTAACTAAAACTGATGTTTTTGCTGGGACACGGACTATCTAATAAAGACATCCGATACAAAATGAACTCTTGTTTAATAGGGGAAATAACCAAACCCTAAAAAAGAAAAATCTCTATAGTAATCTCCTGATTTTCATCCTATAATATTTCTGCAAAAGAAAAAATCAGGAGATTACTCTTTCGTTTTTCATATAAAGCGAACCAAAACGGAAATATCGTTGCTTTTTACACAAGAAATATCAATAAATACATCTTTAATCCAAAATATACAACTATCTTTGCAACAAACAAAAAACAATCAAACAATAGACATTATGATGAAAAAAAAACAATTCTGCTTACATCTATTATTGCGATAGCAATAGTAAGCATGTTATCCAGTTGCGTAGATTCCGAGAAGGATCTATATGATCCGTCTTATCAGACAGCCAATCCAATGGGAGACGGTTTTGCTGCACCGGATGGATTTGACTGGAATATGACTACAACTAGTATTCTAAACATAGAAATTGATGATGAACTATACAACCAAATAGAAATATTGGACGCAAATCCATTTTCAACGTCTGATTACCATATACTTGCCAAAGGAGTTGCCAAAAAAGGTCAAGCTTTTTCACAAGAAATAAATTATACAGAAGGAACTAATTACCTATATATTCGTAAGACAGACTCTAGAAGCAGAGTGTCTATTAGTACATGGGATGTATCTAAAAATAAAGAATTTGTAGGTTCAAGGACTACAAGAGTTGCAAAAGCGACCATCGGAAGCTATAATATTCCAGAAAAATATCCCGAAGAAACTTATGATACCACAGGAGCTATTGAACTTAGAGGTAATACTAATTGGAATCAATCAAATCATCATTTGGAAGCAGGCAAAAAGCTATATCATAAAAGACAAATTTAATGGTGAAATCAACCATACCAGTGGATATTTGAATGGCGGAAGATTTACCATATTTGTAGAAGGTGAATGGACACCCTCGCAAAACCAAATACAAAGTGCAGATATTATTATTTTGAAGGGTGGAAAAATCAACACCGATTCATTCACGAGTTTTCTTATTGCTGACAACTCAATATTAACGATTCAATCAGGCGGAAGTCTTATTGGCAATAACATCAATCTTGCTGCCATAGGAGTACTACTGAAAAATTTTGGAACAATTAGTGTCAATAGTATGAAGGACTTGAATACGACGTCTATTTTATACAATGCTCCTAAAGCCACAATTAATGTTACAGGAAAATCTGTTGCTTCTTGGGAACAGTCCGTATTTACCAAAGGAGCTATTTATAACTTTGGAGAATTGACTATTCAAGAAGGTGCATTAAAGTTTAATTCTCAAGATGCAACATGCTATTTTTATAATGGAACTGAAGCAACAATTAATACTCCAACTTTCATTATAGGTGGGATTGGTGTAAATGATGGAACTGTTAATGCTCAAAAAAATAAGTAATGATAATGGCGGTAACCCTACTTTTACTAATAATTGCAGTCTTTATGCCCAAAATTCTTTCGAATTCGGAGGAACAAACGGAACTATCATAATGAATAAAGGTATATTGGCTGGTGGCATAAAAAATGGTACTTTTATAGCTATTCCATCTTTTAAATGCGGTAATAGCGGAAGCACTTTTGAACTGAATAATGGTTCTATGATAAAAAGCAGAGATAATGGATATTCCTAATGTCACTTTTAAAGCTGCCGGAACTCGTTCATTAATAAAATCCACAAAAAGCATATCTACTGGTTGGACAACTAAGTTCAATGGTAATTTGGATATTGAATGCCCGGAAGGGGAATTCGCCAAAGGGGTACCTGCCAATAACCCTAATTACATTATGGAAAATTCAGTAGAATTATATATCCCGAATGGTTCCAAAACAATCATTACTTCATGTGGTGAAATTTCAGAAATACCTGACCCTACCCCTGACCCGGAAGATCCTGAATTCCCTATTGAAGTGGAAGACAACAAGGATTATACCTACCTCTTTCGAAGACCAATGGCCACTATATGGAGATTATGATATGAATGATATCGTTCTGACCATTCAGAAAAAGGAAAATATATACTAATAAAGAGAATAAAGTAAACAAAATTCGAGTTAAGTATTGACTTATCCGCAGCCGGAGCAACCAAAAGCATCGGAGCAGCTATTATGCTGGACAATGTACCCGCCAATGCCATTACACAGTCAGTTGAATTCAGTGACAATACTCTTGCCAAGAATTTCAATCTAAATAATAACAATATCGAAAGTGGTCAGGATTATGCTGTGATTCCTCTGTTTGATGATGCTCATAAAGTATTGGGAAGAGATCGGTATGAGCAGATTAATACTGTCTCAGACTATGCAGGCAATACCAAACCTAAGAATATCAGTTTCTCCATTACCTTCAATAATCCGACAATATCAGCAGATGCTTTTAATGTCAACAATTTGAATGTCTTTATCATCGTAGACGGCAACAGAAACCCACGTAAGGAAATACATGTTGCAGGCTACCAACCAACCAAACTCGCAAATACCGATCTGTTTGGCGGAAACAACGATAACAGCCATCATGGCAGCAAAAAATATTATATCAGTAAAGAGAATCTGGCATGGGGTATCATGGTTCCTTCCAATTTCAAATGGCCTTTAGAGTATGTAAATATCAAAACTGCTTATTCACAATTCAGCGACTGGGTAACGAGCGGTGGTACAGAAAATGAAAAATGGTGGAATGATTTTGATGTAAACAAGGTATTCCAAACAAATAAAAACTAATCTCCCTTATCAACACGGATTTCATAAAAAAAATGAAATCCGTGTTTTTTTCCTCACTAAATGTATCAGATATATTCTATTAATAAATAAAAAATAATAATCTTCATGAATTTTACTTCTGCTAATTGGAAGTTTATTCTAAAATTATATATATATTTGCACGAAGTGAAACAAAGGCAAGAGATTCAATTTAATCTATATAAATCAAGTAGCAAAGCAAGCGATAGAAAGGTTCTATTTGTATGAAAAAAAAGATACTATTAGTTGACGATAAAGCGACTATTGGAAAAGTTGCAAGTATATATTTAGGCAAGGATTACGACGTTATGTATTTGGAGAATCCTATTAAAGCAATAGATTGGCTTAATGAAGGTAATGTACCCGATCTCATTATTTCCGATATTCGTATGCCGTTAATGAGAGGAGATGAATTCCTCAGATATATGAAAGCCAATGAGTTATTCAAGTCAATTCCTATCGTTATGCTGTCCAGCGAAGAAAGTACCACGGAAAGAATCAAATTACTGGAAGAAGGGGCAGAAGACTATATTCTGAAGCCATTCAATCCTTTGGAACTAAAAATCCGAATCAAAAAGATTATCGACTAATACAGCCTTTAAATGCAATATTTTGTTTACATAGGCAGACACAACAAAACAATAGAACTGTTTTCGAAATTAAGTACCGGAGTATTCTATGCAGCACCAAACTGCTATAAGGCAACTAAAGTGCTAGACAAGATACGAGAAAAAATACGATGCAGCTTTTATTTATTGAGCAGGTAGAACTATCAAAAGATATCGCCGATATTCGCTCTCTATACGAAAAATGTATCCAGGGGCTTTATATGGTACTGGTTATAGATTCCATTACTAAGGAAGAAGCTACAGAATACTTGAAGGCAGGAGTTAATAACACGATTAAGTATGAAACCAACAGTGAAGTACTGAAAGATCTGTCAACTTTTCTCATACGTAGAAAAGAACAAAAAATAGAAGCGCTGCAACTCAAAACACAGAATTTAAATGCCTTTCGCTTGCCTTCGTGGAAAAGAATCTTCGATATATTCTTTTTCCGGAATAGCACTACTTTTCCTTTCTCCTCTTTTAATAGCAACTGCTATAGCCATTCGCTTGGAGAGCAAAGGAGCCGATTATCTATAAATCCAAACGTGTAGGAAGCAATTATCAGATATTTGATTTTCTCAAATTCCGTTCGATGTATACCGACGCTGATAAACATCTGAAGGATTTCAATGCCCTCAACCAATACCAACAGGAAGAAGAAGAGGAAGAAGATATATGGGGAGAAGAAATCCAATGTCTCTGAAGAAGCAGACGAAGAAGAAATTCTCCTGATATCCGACGATTTTGTAATTTCTGAAGAAGACTATATCCACAAGAAATCAAAAGAGAAAAGTAATGCTTTCGTAAAACTGGAGAATGACCCCAGAATCACAAAGATAGGACGTTTTATCCGTAAATACAGCATTGATGAATTACCACAGCTTATCAATATCCTCAAAGGAGATATGTCTATAGTGGGCAATCGTCCCCTCCCACTCTATGAGGCAGAGTTACTGACTAGTGATGAACATATCGACCGTTTTATGGGCCCGGCCGGACTCACCGGGCTGTGGCAGGTCGAAAAAAGAGGTGAAGCGGGTAAACTCTCCGCAGAAGAACGCAAGCAACTGGATATCCAATATGCAAAAAACTTCTCTTTCGGACTGGACATAAAAATCATTCTGAAAACAGTTACTGCATTCGTTCAAAAAAGAGAACGTATAACTCCTTCACTACAGGATGGACTACTTTAATCTACATAGCAGACGATTTCTTCTTTTTTTTTGTGTATAGGGCTTTTGCTCCTATACCTTTTCATATTGGCTGTTGCCTCACATTTCAAACATTCCAATTATCCCAAAGCCAGAAAACAATATCAGTGTGCCATATTAGTTCCTTACGGAAGCCTCCTTCCTTCAATATACCAACAGGAAGCATATGAATTCATCACATATAAAGATCTGCTGGAAGCAATTGATTCATTAGATAAAGAACGATACGAATTAGTCATCCTTCTTTCTGATAAAGCCAGTGCTTTATCACCCCATTTTCTGGAAAAGATTTATAATGCCTACGATGCCGGAATACAGGCAATGCAGTTGCACACGATCATTAATAATCGTAAGGGAGTACGGAAACGTTTCCATGCTCTATCCGAAGAAATCAATAACAGTCTTTTCAGATCGGGGAATACTCAGATCGGCTTTTCTTCAAGTCTTTTCGGAACCAATATGGCTTTCGACTTAGAATGGCTACAGAAGAATCAAAGAACTGCCAAAACAAATCTCGAACGGAAGTTATTCAAACAGAATATATATATTGAATATCTGCCGGATGTGATTGTACATTGTGACTCAGCCCCTGTTTATCCCTATCGCAGGCGCATACGGAAGACCCTCTCTTATCTATTGCCGTCTTTATTAGAAGGCAACTGGAATTTCTGCAACCGTATAGCCCAGCAGCTGATACCTTCTCCGATGAAATTATGTACCTTCGTCAGTATCTGGACTTTATTGATAACAGGATACCACTGGACCTCGTCACTCAAATGGTGGATATTGCTTTTAGGATTGGCAATCACATACAGTCTGGCAATACCGAATTATTTAGTAGAAGATAAAAAAGAAACAAAAATATTCAATATGGAGAAAAGGACACTGAAACAGCGAATCAAACAGAATCCGGCTTTGAAACAAGCCGTACATCGTTTTATTATGCATCCCGTAAAGACACGTCCCAACTGGTGGATACGCCTTTTCTATTTTGTATATCTGAAACGTGGAAAAGGTTCCGTGATTTATCGCAGTGTCCGCAAAGACCTTCCTCCTTTTAATCAGTTCTCGCTAGGGCGCTATTCGGTAGTAGAAGACTTTTCCTGCCTTAATAATGCGGTAGGAGATTTAATCATTGGAGATTATACCCGCATCGGATTAGGAAATACCATTATCGGTCCGGTTCGTATAGGGAATCATGTGAATCTTGCACAGCATGTAACAGTCACAGGACTTAATCATAATTATCAAGATGCGGAGAAATCAATCGACGAACAAGGGAGTAAGTACACAGCCTGTCACTATTGAGGATGATGTATGGGTAGGTGCAAACTCCGTCATACTGCCGGGAGTAACTTTAAGGGGAAACATTGTGTAGTGGCTGCCGGAAGCGTTGTCAGCCGTTCCATCCCAGCATACTCTATTTGTGCCGGTTGCCCTGCCAAAGTGATCAAATCATATGATTTCGCAACGAAAGAGTGGAAAAAAAGTAAAATGATATCCACCACTAATTATTAATAGTGAGAGCAACTACGCAATATACCTTATAAAGGGGATTGTGACAGATACAGAAACGCACTATCTTTGCAGTATCAGAATTGAATTAATTAGTCATAATTTTATTACGTAGCCACATTTAAGTAAAAATGAAATAGGGTCCCGCCGAAGCGATTTCGTCGGGATTTTATTTTATACCACTCCTGGCCATTAGCAATCCCGGTATTTATATACCTTTCAGCTCCCCTGCGTCTATAAACAAAAAACGAGTCAATTCCTAGAAGGGAACCACTCGCCACAGCATCAGAAAAGCCAGAAAGGCTTTTCTTTTTTATTACCTCAATTCCTGAAAACTAATCTTCTTTTTTACCTTTTAAACTTCTTACCTATTGTTATCCTTTTTACCTTTTACCAAAAATGTCCTATTGAACACTAAAAAATTTAATACCTTAATTATTTAAATCTAATACCTTAATAATCTTTTTTCTTTTACCTTTTAAACTAATAGCAATTTCCCAATTGCACTGCAAAGGTACAAAAAGATTCCGTGTTCGCAAACGGTTTCAGATTTTATAACATTCTTTGAAGGTTATAAATCTTTCACATCATTGAGCGTAACAAGCTTATTTACAATCGCATAAATAGTCAGACCAGCCGCACTGTGTATCTGCAGCTTCTTGCTGATATTCCTTCGGTGAGTAATGACAGTATGGATAGACAAGAAAAGATTCTCTGCAATCTCTTTATTCGTCATACCTTTCACCACACAGACCACTATCTCTTTCTCCCGTTGGCTAAGCGTTTCCTGATTGTCAAGCTCCTCCTCTTCCGAAGCTAGATTTAGCAGACCATGAATCTTTTTAGAAAGAATATCCAGATCATCAAAGATAGAAATCGACTCATCATATTTAGTCAGCAAAGAGGCATCTACAAAAGAGGTAACCAAAGCAATCAAACGTATTTTCTTACCGGCAGTTTCTTCCCGGAACTTATTTACATCAAAGTAGTCACCAAAAGTAGGATTTACAATCAGCATTTCCGGATATTGCGTACGCAGGCAATCACTCAGAGCCTCCACTGAAAGTAATTCTATAGGTTGCACCTTCACATTAGGAAGACGCTTCAATGCAGCGGTCAGCCCACCCCGGATAATCACTGAGGTTTCGGCGATCGCAATTCGAATGGCTTCGTTATTTTTCATTTTCCCTAATCCTCCTTTCCAGCTTCAGAATGGCAGGAACAAAAATATAGTCTTCAACCTTGCAGTGAGATTCCAAGCCGGCCTCACAGGCGTATATATCGAAAAGAGCCGCATTCAACAGATTCTCATTGGCTTTGGCAGGACAATATTTAATGATGATATTTTTCAGTTCTGTCAGCTTCTCTCCCACCTGGTCATGATGCTTGGAGAATGTGCTAATCTGATAATTCCGGGGAGCATTGCCATTTATCAGCGCATCCACATATTTGAATACCGTTTTTTCTCCTCATAATCCATGTGTTTACGTACCTCTCGTGTATATTCATCAAAGAACTTAAGAATCAGAAAAGCTACATCATCCTGCGAACAGTCAATCGCTTCAATCAGTTTGCGACGAATGGCAGGAAGGGAAAAGTCCAGGAAGTAAATATGGGCTTGCCGCAGATAATCGATTAGTGCTGGTATAGAAATATCCTCACTGCTTCCATCCATCCGTGAGAAACCTTCAGACATAAAGTTGACTACAATCAGAAAAGTCCTGCAATCTACTCCATTAAGCTCGCAAACTTCTTTCACTGTTTTGTCGCCAAATCCCAACGAAAGGCCGAAACGGCTCATCACTTGTAACAAGGAATAGTTATCACTGATGAGATCAATCATCTTATCAGTTGGTTTGTATTTTTGCAAATTATCCATTTACACCTATTTATATTAGAGACTGCAAAGAAACGGAATATTTCGAGGATATGCAATCACCACAAATAGGTATTTTCGCTACTCACAGTTTCCCCAATACTAATTACTTGTTACTAATTTATAACAGGAGGCTAGGCTGGCTATTCTTTTTTTAGTAATTTTGTCGCTATCAATTTGTAATCAGTAATTCATAATTAAATAATATGGCAAACGAACTCGAACTGAAATACGGCTGCAACCCAAATCAAAAGCCTGCCCGTATCTTCATGAAAGAAGGCGAACTACCCATTGAGGTATTGAACGGACATCCCGGTTACATCAATCTGCTGGATGCATTCAACAGCTGGCAGTTAGTAAAAGAACTGAAAGAAGCAACCGGACTTCCGGCTGCCGCATCATTCAAACACGTCAGCCCGGCAGGTGCTGCTGTTGCTGTAGAAATGAGTGACACACTGAAGAAAATCTATTTTGTGGATGATGTAAAACTGTCTCCACTGGCAACAGCCTATGCACGCGCACGCGGTGCCGACCGTATGTCTTCTTACGGAGACTTCATCGCATTGTCCGATACTTGTGATGAAGAGAGACTGCACGCATTATCAACCGTGAAGTATCCGATGGTGTGATTGCACCGGATTACACTCCCGAAGCTCTGGAAATCCTGAAAAATAAAAGAAAAGGAACTTACAATGTGATCAAGATAGATCCGGCTTACCGCCCGGCTCCTATCGAACACAAAGATGTTTTCGGAGTGACTTTTGAGCAAGGCAGAAACGAACTGAAAATAGACGAAAGTCTTTTGAAAGAGTTACCTACACAAAACAAGGAAATTCCGGCTGAAGCCAAACGTGACCTAATCATTTCTTTAATCACCTTAAAATATACACAATCCAATTCCGTATGTTATGCAAAAGACGGACAAGCGATTGGTATCGGTGCAGGACAGCAGTCACGTATTCACTGCACGCGCCTTGCAGGAAATAAAGCAGATATCTGGTATCTCCGCCAACATCCGAAAGTAATGAATCTGCCCTGGATTGAAAAAATCCGCCGTGCAGATCGTGATAATACTATTGACGTTTATATTTCAGAAGATCATGATGACGTATTGGCAGACGGCGTTTGGCAACAGTTTTTACAGAAAAGCCGGAAGTACTGACCCGCGAAGAGAAACGTGCATGGCTGGATACAATGACTGGCGTAGCTTTAGGCTCTGACGCATTCTTCCCCTTCGGAGACAATATCGAACGTGCACACAAAAGCGGTGTAAGCTATATCGCACAACCGGGAGGTTCTGTACGAGATGATCATGTTATCGGTACATGCGACAAGTACAATATGGCAATGGCATTCACAGGCATTCGCTTGTTCCATCATTAATCGTTTTCTGCTATATTTTAAGATTTATATCAGGTTTGTTGGCTTTAACCTATTTATAGATCCGAAACGTTATGCTATCCCCATTTATAATGAGAATAAAGCAATTATTCCACTATAAATGGGGATTTCTATTTCTCCGAGACCCTTTATCTTTGCACCATCACATTAAAATAGAATCAAAGATGAATAAAATTGGAGTATTTTATGGTTCCACTACCGGAACAACAGAAGACCTTGCCCGTCGGATTGCAGAGAAACTAGATGTTCCTTCCGCACATATTTATGATGTATCCAAACTCACTGAAGCTTTGGTCGGTGAATATGATGTACTGGTACTGGGCAGTTCCACATGGGGAGCCGGTGAATTGCAGGATGACTGGTACGACGGAATTAAAATTTTAAAGAAAATGCGATCTGTCTCACAAATATGTAGCCTTGTTCGGTTGCGGTGATTCCGATTCTTACAGCGATACTTTCTGTGATGCTATCGGTATTCTTTATGAAGAACTGAAAGATACCCGCTGCAAATTCTGTGGAGCAGTAGACACAGCCGGTTATACATTCGATTCTTCTATCGCTGTCGTTAACGGCAAGTTCGTAGGTCTTCCACTCGACGAAGTCAATGAAGACGGTCAGACGGATGAACGTATCAGCGCATGGGTTGAACAAGTAAAACAAGAAATCAGCTAATCTTTATCTCCATATAAAATAACAGTTTACATCATGGCTACCGAAAGAATCATTCCCGGAGAAATCCGGATTTTCCTCAACCACATTTATGAGTTCAAGAAAGGCGTACGCAACATGGTACTCTATACGATGAGCAGAGAGCACGAAGAGTTTGCCATTCGCCGGCTGAAGAATCAGAAGATCAGTTATATGATACAAGAAGTAGGTACTAACAAGATTAATCTGTTTTTCGGCAAACCCGAATGTATGGAAGCCATGCGGCATATCATCATTCGCCCCTTGAATCAACTGTCTGCCGAAGAGGACTTCATCTTGGGAGCCATGCTGGGATACGACCTTTGCCAACAATGCAAACGGTATTGTAATAAAAAAGAAGGTATAAAGATAGCCGTTTAAAGAATAACTTTTGCATTGTTAGCTTTGTTTTGTATGTAGTTTGTCTTGAGCAGAATCGTTTCAAAAATAAACAGGTTTCCATGAAAACATTTTCCATTGGAAACTTGTTCTAATAAGAAACGATTCTCTCAATAACAAACTAACAACAAACAGTATGCTGACACAACAACAAGAACCATCCAAAGCCTACGTACTCGCGGGCATTTTCACTCTCTCCTTACGACTGATAGTCGGCTGGACTTATTTTTCAGCTTTTTGGCGCAGACTCGTTCTCGAAAACAAACTCATTCCGGATGGCACCGGATACATTGGAGAAAAGTTCAATCATTTCCTTCCCAATTCCATTGGTATCAAACCGATTATTGAATACCTGGTCAGCACCCCTGACTTACTTTGGTGGGCCATGCTGATCTTCACATTAGTAGAAGGCATCGTCGGGTTACTCTATATGCTCGGTTTCTTCACACGATTAATGAGTATCGGCGTATTCAGTCTGGCATTTGGCATTCTTTTTAGGCTCCGGCTGGCTGGGTACTACCTGCCTCGACGAATGGCAAATCGGCATCTTGGGAGTGTCAGCCGGATTCACTATTTTCCTGTCCGGTGGTGGAAAAATATTCTTTGGATTATCTGTTATTACCAAAACTTTCCAAGAACAAATGGCTTGTATGGCTTACTTCCGGCGAACTTCCACTATCTATCAAGCAATTCAGTAAAGTCGCAATAAGCGGTGCAGTACTACTTTTCATACTTACCCTATACACCAACCAAGTCTTCCATAACGGCGTTTGGGGACCTCTGCACAACAAATCGGTCAAACCGGAACTGAAAATATCCAATGCAAAGATTCAAGAGGATATCCTCACGTTCAAAGTATACCGTATAGAAGGAGCCGACGTGTACGGTTCCTTCCTGATCGGCATAACACTAAAAAGACGAGAATGGAAAAACAATACTTCAAAAGAATGGAGAAGAGCTAGCCCGCTTCCCACTTACCCGAATAAAAAATGACTATGTAGCCAAAGTAGCTCCGGGAAAGCACAGCCTCATCATTCCTTTAGGAAGTAAAGCAACTCTTACAATCAGAAGTGATGTTTTTATGGACTTGCCCAAAAAAGTGACTACGAACTAATTCTGACAGATATAAGTGGTATAACCTGGAAAGAGAAAATTACCGTCAATTAAATCAAGTCAGAAAAATCTAATAACAAAAGACGGACTTTGTGGAAAGAAATATATATCGTACAAACTGTTTTTGCTATTTATGGGGAGTAGATACTGACGCTATTTACAGGATATAGTTACGCTATTTGCAGGCTGTAGTTACACTATACGCACAATATACCTTATCTAACCTTACTCTTCACGCTACTAAGCCCCGTGCTGAAGCACTCTGAGAGCCGGTCCGGGGTAGAAGAACTACTTTCTGAGAGCGAGAAACCGCTATTTGAGGCAATTCTACAATATACAACGATAGGGAATTACTTTAAAATCAAATCAAAAAAGAAAGGATATCACAGAAAGTATCACACTTTTTTGCTATTACACATATCCTTTCCAATATATGCAAAAAAGGGGGAGAATATCAATTCGCACATCCTGTGGATAAATACACCAGCCTAGCATGGTAAAGATAAAAAACGAGCCCGCTCTTTACCTTTTCCTGATCAAACATATCATGCAACAGATCATTGTTGACTGTCAAGGGATGCTTTTTCATAGGATAGAGGAAAAAACTAACAAATTCCTTTGTGGGTGATCAGACAAAACTGTATTTTTTAGAGGCATAATATTGATGAATTATTAAATAGAAATGAATTAGATTGCTAACAAACTGATAAAGCACCTTAATAGTCAATTATCTGCCGGACATTAGCGGTTAAAATAAAAAACAAATGAACAGAATATTTGAAATAGAAGAATTAAACGAACTTGAAGTTTTTTTGAAATCTCAAAATGATATTGACAAATTGCGAGATAGTTTATTCGCTGAATTTCTTAAATATGCGGATTACAAAAATGTAGAAGAGTGGAATAATGCAGTTCGGGTTTGCGAGAGTTTGGCAATCATAGGTTGGGGATCTAATGAGGCCCTTGAGGCATTAAGAGGCTCTTTTTCTTTAATGGAAACCCGATGACTTGCTTTGTCAATAAACACAGAGAGCCTCGTTTCGTCGAAGCCATTTGGTCAAGAAGAATAAACGGATTTACCATGGAAGCAGGAAGGACAAGTTATCATTTCAGCCCGGATGATCCCTTTCAGAGGCAATCCATAGCATGGGAATATAAAACGAAAGAAGATGTACAAGGTATAGAACTTAGAAGTCAACGAAATTGGATTCCTAAAAATCCCATTTGGATTGAACGTACAATTGGTAACTGTTATGAGAACTCTAAGGTTGTTATTGAAAGTATTGAGAATGATTTACAATCAAAATTAAACAAACAAATGCGACCTGAATTGTATGGTCAGGCTGTCAATAAAATTATTCTAAAGTGTTCATTTAGTTATTACGACCATGTTTGCTGTAAATGCAATTACGTTATCGCTGATGAAAAACTGAAATTGAGACAAAAAGAATTATACCCCAAATTACTAACAATGTTTACCAAACAAAGGGATTGAAAAGAATGGATATTATCTTCGAAATCGCTTTGAGTTTGGACCATTCAGAACAGATACTGGAAAAGTAAAAGCAGTGATAACCCTTGAAAAAGAATTTAGTGAACTGAATCATTCTGAACAAAAAAAAAAAAAGATTAAGCGAATATATCCTATCAGCATTAAGTCATATAACAAACAAACTAAATAAGAAGGTTAAGTATGACTTTGATTTAATGTTGGCTGATTTTAATGTAATATTGACCGAATGGAGTAATGAACAACTACCACTAACGAGCAAATGAGTTGTCTTAACGGTCGGTTAGCCACCGGACATTAGTTGCAATTAAAAAAGAAGAAAAATGAAAGGATATAGAATAGCAATGAAGCTGATTAATCAAACCAAGATTTTTAAATTTATAGTTCCCATTATAGTATTCATTCTATTGTATGCTGTCTCAACAATTAGAAACAACAATGTAAGAAAAGGATGGCATATATTCTATAGTAACTCTTATTAAATACGGTTCTGCTTATAGAGGGCAAAGTGCAAAATATGAATTTATATATAATAAGACTTTATATGAAGGAAGTTTTTTTATCATTTAACGAGAGTAAAAACACTCCAATCGGAACCCGTTATTTTGTAACATTCTTAGCCAAAGCCCCCAACCGACATCTTATATTAGACAGCGTACCATCTTGGTTTTACTCTAAAAGCACCAGATAAAGGATGGAAAACATTACCTACACAAAAACAACTACGAATAATGATGAAAGATAGCTTGATTTAAACGAAACATGGCAATCCGGATTCTGTAAAAAGAATTGAATTAAATATGAAAGATAAGAGTTTTGGAAAAAACACATTTTGGATTTACTCTACAAATAAGTTTGTTTGGGCAGGAGTTGTAATATGCAGTATATTCAGTGCATTTATGATCTACTTTTTATGTGTAGCCAATTTAAGTGAGAATAAAGTCCTTTTTATTTTCTTGTTGCCCATATCTTTGTCTATCCTGTTAATCTATTGGGCACTACCCAGTAAGATTTTACTTTGTGAGGATAGAATAGAAGCACGAAGCCTGTTCGGGAAAAGAAGCATCCGGGTGGATGAGATAAACTCGTGGGGAGTTGTGCAAATGTATAAGCCCTACCGTTGTAAAGAGGGTATTTATTCTTACATACCTGCCAAGTCATTCAAACCTTCCCGTAAAATAGAGGAGAACATGATTTTCTCGTATAGCCTGTTTTTATCCAATATTCCGCACTATGACGGGAAAAAGAAAGAGTCCTTCCAAACAGATAAAACTATTTTTGTCAGTTATCGGAAAGAAGTGTATATTGCATTGGAAAAGCATCTAAAAAAAAAATAAAACGAACAATGGAGAACAACCAATTCAAAAAGATTAATTATCTTTGTCCCAACAAGAACTAAACACATTAACAACATGAAAAACAAATATCTACTAAGTCTGCTCGCCGCTTTAGGCTTTTCCGGATGTGGCAATAATAACGAGATCTGGGACGAACCTTGTTATTATGGTCCTGGTCCCGTCTGGACTCCTGACATTATAATAAGCAGTCAAGTACAAAATGAAGAAAAAGAAACTATTAATGGCATTCGCGTAGTATCCAGTTATATGAATCAAGAAGATTCATTAATTACAGATACTGCCTATACCGAGTCACGTGAAATAGAGCATTATACGGTAAGCGGTATAGCAATCAATACATTTAAATTCAAAGAGTATCCTCCCAAAGATACAGAAATGTACCTTGAGTATACAGATGTAGACGGCGAAAAGAATGGTGCATACCAAACAAAAAAGATTAGAATACAAGACCTTGGAAAAGAGGGAAAAGTCACTTTACTTAAAGAGGAGAAAAAAGAAGAAGAAAAAGAAGACAAAGAATGAAACGTATCATCCCCCTTACTCCCCGCCGATGGCTGGCTTTAGAAATATTTCGCCGGATGAAACACGAAAGAGTGGAAGAACATCCGCTTTCAGGCAGCTTTTTGGGAATGCACCTTACGATGTAATGTACGTTGCCGCCATTGTGGCAGTGACTGCAAGTCCTCTCCCGCTACTCCGGATATGCCTCTGCAGGATTTTCTAAAAGTACTGGACAGCATAGCGACACATACCAATCCGCACGATGTATTCGTCATTATCTCCGGTGGAGAGCCAACCGTACGTGAAGATTTGGAAACTTGCGGCAAAGAAATATCCCGACGGGGATACCCGTGGGGCATGGTATGCAACGGCCTGTGTCTCACGCGCGAACGGCTTCACAACCTGATCTGCAGCGGTATGCGTAGTATATCCATCAGCCTTGACGGACTGAAGGATGTACACAACTGGATGCGACGACATCCCGAAAGTTTCGATTGTGCCGTAAATGCCATACGGGAAATCACAGCTATCCCCGAACTGACATTCGACGTCATTACCTGTGTCACCCGCCGTAGCCTGCCACAGTTGCCGGCTATGAAAGAGTTACTTTATCAGTCTCGGAGTCAAACGATGGAGAGTATCTACCATCTTTCCGGTAGGACGAGCCGCCGAAGAACCGGAATTCCGTATGAACGGAGAAGAACTGAAACAAGTGCTCGACTTCATCCGTGACACCCGAAAGGAAGGAATTATCCGTGCGAGTTACGGCTGCGAAGGTTTCCTGGGTAACTATGAAGGTGAAGTACGGAATACTCCTTTCTTCTGTAGCGCCGGAATATCAGTTGGCTCCGTTTTAATTGACGGTTCTATCAGTGCCTGTAGCAGCATCCGCTCCAACTACCATCAAGGAAATATCTATCAGGATGATTTTTGGGAAATATGGCAAGCGAAATTCCAGCCTTATCGCGACCGTTCATGGATGAAAAAAGACGAGTGCGCCCGATGCAAATACTTCCGTTATTGTCAAGGCAATGGTATGCATTTGAGAGATAATGAAGGAAAACTACTGGTATGTCATCTGAACAGGTTGACAGGAAACTCTGCAAATGTTCCGGAATAAAAGATTCAGCCCCACTATATATTGCTAGTAACCCGCCCAAGAATACCCATTTCAGGTGATTGCAGGAAATCGTCAAAGCCCCTATCTTTGCAATATCAGAATTGAATTAATTAGTCATAATTAAAAAATTACGTAGCCACATTGAAAACATTGGAATCGGCCGAAGTGATTCTCCCGCATTCTCACATTTGGTTGTTAGTTAAAAAAACCATATAATGTATTCAATATTACAGAATAAGTGTAAATAGCATAAATTCTAGTAAACAAAAGGCCCGGCTTGTGAAAGCCGGACCTTTTCGTTTTATCTCTGATGAGCCGTTTTTATAGTTTCCATCCCGATGTCTGTTCCTGTATATTCCAAAGTTTGGCGTACAGCCCCGGCCGGCTCAAAAGTTCATCATGAGTGCCTTGTTCCGCAATTCGTCCTTCTTCCAGCACAATAATCCGGTCGGCATTTCGAATCGTTTTGAGGCGGTGAGCAGCACGACCGAGCAGCGAGCGATAACGATTACCGTCCGCCCCGCAATCAAGGTATTGATAGCTTGCTGCACTTCCACTTCATTTTCTTCATCCGTAGCATCTGTCCTGCCGAAACGGATATTATTCTTCAGCGTATCCTGAAACAGATAGACATCCTGAAAAACCATGGAACAATGTTTCATTAATGACTCCAGCTCCAGTTCTTTCATATCCATTCCGTTAAAACGAACCGAGCCTTTATGCGGATCATAGAAGCGTGCGCAAAGTTTCAGCATCGTACTCTTTCCGCTTCCGGAAGGACCGACCAAAGCAGTGAGCGTCCCTTTTCTAAGAGTCACAGAAATATCATGCAGTATTTCCTTTTCCTGATAACCGAAAGATACATGATCAAAAAGTAATATCTCCGCTTTCGGGCACATCACGATCTCCCTTCATTTCCGGTTCGTTCATCAACGTAAGGATACGTCCTCCTGCGATGGAGAAGTAGCGAAACTCGGCAAAGTTAGTCAAGGCAGAATGTCAACGGATCGAAAACACGGGAACCGACTACCAGAAACATGACAAACGTGAGCAGTGAAAGTTCGCCTCCTATCAACAGGTACGTACCGCAAAGTATCATGAATGTCAATCCGGCACGAATCAATGTAACCGAGAATAAGATAAATGGGCCGAGAAGCGCCTCCTGCCGGATACAGGCACGACGGAGATCACTAAAAGCCATTTTCAGGCGTTCGAACTTGCCTCCCAGCAAATTATATGCTTTCATCACCCGTATGCCTTGCAGATATTCTTCCAGACGGTTTCCGGCATTAATCTTGGCTTCAATCTGCCGCACACTCAGCTTACGCTGGGCGATATTGCTAAGCAACAGGACAGCAACCGCAAGCGGTAAACATACCTTTTCATTTATCGGTATACTCCGAACGGAAGTTTTCCAGGGATGATCCCTATGCCTGGAAAAGTAACATACGCAACCGGGCACGGTGTTCGGAAACCAAATCAGCAATACGTAACTG
>VOFJ01003835.1_pt1 | contig 26286 bp, 48 predicted proteins | sample 5384081 | NCBI WGS metagenome assembly VOFJ01 (sample SAMN12384729, study PRJNA508395) | human gut metagenome | isolation source: healthy gut I | host: Homo sapiens | reverse complement strand
TTACACACACTGTCAGAATCCAGTTATGATACCAGCCCGGATCCTGATAAAGGATAATATCTTCCAGTTCCATCCCAGCTTTGCAGGCGTCGGATACAGTGAAGGTCTGTAATCCTTCTGAGCATATTTTTTCCATTATTTCACAGGATTTCTTCCCAGGAAATCTCCGTTATAAAAAACTGCGTTACGGATGAACCACCAGCCGCAGAGAACTAAAGTAACTGCTGCGATCACTGCTCCTCTGCTGAAAAGGAAACGAACTCTCTGTGAAAAAGCTTCTTCTCTGCAGAGTAATACCGTAAAACAGAAGAAGAAAAAAAACTGCAGAGTATCCAACCGTATGCATTATAATAAGACAATGCACATACGGCCATTCCCACTGCAAGGAGTATACAGTTTTTCCATGTCCAGTCTTCTCAGATAAGAGACCCATGCATACAAGATCATGGCTGCTGCCAGCAGTGCCAGTGAGTCTGTATTCACATAAGTTCCCATAAAGATTGCCTGCGGCATAAATCCTGCCAGTGCTGCAAACAGCCATCTAACTTCTCTGGAATATTTTTCTTTCGGAAACAGTTTGCCCGAAGCTTTTTACAACAAAATACACTGCACCTGTGACAAACAGTACATCTGCCATACGTGCAATTTTGAACATGGAGTATCCCGATCTGCAAAAAGCCGGGATATTCTCATAAATAATGCAGACACCATATAAGATAACCGGATAATATGCATAGGAAATTCCCCCACACTTTATTCCTGACAGCCGGATCATCTCCCCGGAAGAGCTCCATGATGTTTATAAATGTAATCTGCAACATAATATCTCATCTGTTCATCCGGCCCTGAATTAAAGGCTGTGTCATCGCCCAGGTTGTCAGCAGGATAAACGCCAGAAATACAAAAATGAAAATTTCTGTTTTTTCATTGATCTCTTCTTTCTTTTTTCTTTAACATATCTTCTTTCACATTCATTTTATAGCAATTTCATCTTCAGATTCTTTTCAGAGAAAAAGTCCTGGTTTCAGAGAGTGAGATTGGGGGTTATAATAAGGATCTCCGTTCTTCAGGATCTCCGGCCATTTTTTTCTCAAAGGTGGCAATTTCTTTGTTAAATCGTGCCACTTTTTCCGAGTATCCTCAAGACCTCTGGATTTGGATTCATAATGGTATAATTCCGCATATGGATTGTATACGATCAGATATCCCGCCTTTCTCAGCTTCATGCAGAAATCAATATCATTAAATGCAACAGCCAGTTCTTCGCTCAAAGTCCACCGACCTTTCATCAATGCAGATTCTCTTCACCATCATGCAGGCTGCCGTCACCGCACTGTAATCCTGTGCACAGATAATCCTGTGGCAGTATCCGGTAGTTCCTCTTGGCTGAAGCACAAAACAGTGTCCTGCGATTCCGCCAAAACCGATCACAACACCTGCATGCTGGATCGTATCATCCTCATAATAAAGTCTTGCACCCACCGCTCCCACATCACTTCTCATGCAGTAGCCCAAGAAGCTCCTCCAGACAGTCCGGATTGATGATCTCCGTGTCATTGTTAAGAAGAAGCAGATATTCCCCTTTCGCAAAGGATGCACCATAATTATTGATTGCGGAATAATTGAACTCTCTGTCCCAGTAGACCACATGCACCTTCGGATTGGAAGCCTCCAGTTCCTTGTAATACTGAAATGTCTTCATCGTCTGTACTGTTGTTCTCCACAATGATATACTCATAATTTTGATACGTTGACTTTCTTTTCAATAGAATCCATACAGCGTTTCAGGTCCTCAATATGGTCCTTGTTCGAATGACAATGGAGATCAGCGGATCATGGTCACCCAGATAAATCTTGTCCTGTAAAGTCCCAGATATTCACCCTTTAAAAACCTCTGCATGGATTCCTGTTTCTCTCATAGTGAGCCTCAATGCACGTTTTCCGGCTTCAAAGGCATAAAGCTTGCTTTCCGGATTTTCTGCTGTGGAATCCTCATGGCAACGCCAGTGATACAGGATTTTGGGAATATGACAGATTTCTTCATCCTTTACTGCTTCCACACAGCGGAACACAAAAATCATAATCCTGTGCACCGTCAAACTCACTTCGCAGCCCGCCAACCTTTTTCAATGACTTTTTCTGATACCACAAACAGATGGCAGATATAATTGACCGTACACAGCAGATCCGGATTATAGTCCGGTTTAAAAATGCGGCTGAAAGAATTTATGTCCATCCATAGACATCTTATCTTCATCTGTGTAGATCACCAGTGTCTGCGGTTTCTCATTTATTGCTTTCACACATTCAAATAATGCATTCGGCGTCAGCTCATCATCATGGTCTGCAAAGGCAATGAAATCACCTGTTGCAATTTCAATGGCACTGTTGGTATTCTCTGAAATCTGAAGCGGCTCCTCATGAGAAACGTATTTAATTCTGTTATCCTTCGCTGTCAGTTCTTTTTAACAATTCCGTCAGCGGTGACTGTGCGCCGCTTCCGTCAGAGAAAAACAAAGTTCCCAGTTTGAATAAGTCTGTTCCTGAAATGATTCTGTCAGTCTTCTGAGATATTTCTCCGGTGTCTTATACAGCGGTACTACAAAAAGAAATCTTGGGTCTGTATCCAAAGGATGTTTTCTTCTGTTTCTCCAGTTCGTTCCTGTCCGGCAGATGATGTCTGATCCATTTCTGATAGGATGGCGGTCCCTGACGTACATTTTAACCTTTGTCACTACCTTCTCAGCAAGAGCCGCCGCACCCTGAGATTTCCAGTAGCGGATTCCTTTTTCTACATATTTGTCTAATTTCTTTTGCCAGAATATCAGCTTTTCTCAGAGGAACCACATGTACAGTTTTCTTCTCGCCTGCATAAAAACACTACATACAGGCATTTTCCCGAAACGTTGGTGATCTCAGAGAAGAATCCTGTCTTTCCCGGATCCTGTGCTTCTTCAAACAGCTGGTTGACATCCACCCTGTCTGTTCTCTGGATTTCAGCGGCAACCGGCTTTTTATCCGCATCAAAGATACGGACAGTCACAGGCTTCGGTGCAATGGCCCACCCTCTGATTCGTACAGTTCCCTGTTCTGCACTCTCTTCTTCAAAATATACCTGCGGTTTATCTCTTTTTTTTTATCCAGTTCACCGGCAGTGATGGAAAACCAGACATGTTTTTTATCCGAAAACTTCTCATAGATCACAAGCTTATGATATCCCTCCAGATTTTCCGGTATCTGAACAGTTGCCGTAATCTGTATTCCCTGCATTTTCTCCGGATCTTTAAAACGTTCCAGTGCACTTACATTTTCATTTTCTTTCACAGACACCTTCAGTTTGTGCTGATCCAGATATGCCTCCATCACCGCATCTTTCGGCCAGTGTCCCTGCACAATATACTGTGTCCTGTCTGATAAATGAAATCTTTCTCTTACTACTTCAAATATTTCCTTAGGCATGTTAATCTCCGTTCTTCTCCTGTTTTCTCAGAGAACAGTCTGTGTTGTTTAATGTCAGATTGGGATTATAATAAGGATCTCCTTTCAGGAGCTCTTTCCCATTTTCTCCGGAAACAGTTTACTTCTCTGGAAAAACGCAGCTGTTTCTCCGGTGTATCTTCCATTCCTCTGGATTTGGATTCATAATGATACAGTTCTGCATACGGTGTGAATACAATTTTCACTGCATATTTTCTCACTTTCATACAGAGGTCAATATCATTAAATGCAACCTTCAGCTCCTCGTCAAATCCTCCAACTGCTTTAAAAACAGAAGTCTTTACCATCATGCAGGCGGCAGTGACTGCACTTATCTCCTGCACACAGCGCAGACGTCCCATATATCCTTCCGCATCCCGCGGAAGTTTACATAATACATGTGCGGCAACTCCACCAAGACCAACTACCACTCCTGCATGCTGAATGGTATCATCCGGATAATACAGTTTCGCACCGACCATTCCCCATCGTCTTTTGCTGACAAAGCTGAAGCATTTCTTCAAGCCAGTTCTCTGTAATGATCTCCACATCATTGTTAAGAAACAGCAGATATTCTCCCCGTGCCTCTCTTACTGCAAAATTATTGATCGCAGAATAATTGAATTTTTTTTTCCATGTAAGGATCCTTACATTTGGGTATCTGTTTTTCAGTGTCTCATAGTATACAAAGGTTTCTTTTTTCCACACTGTTGTTCTCAACAATAATGATCTCGTAATTCTTCCATGTTGTCTTCTCTTCTATGGATGAAATACACAGTTCCAGATCATTAATGTGATCTTTACTTGAATGATCACAGAAATCATCGGTTCGCCGGAAATAGTCAGATGGCTTCTGTACCATCCCTTCTTGTCTGCAAGTTCCGCTGTTGCAGAAAACCCTCCGCCCTGCGGTAATGCTCCTCCAGTGCCTTTCTGCCTGCTTCCCAGTTTTTCTTCTCCTGTTCTTCTGTGATCAGGTTCTCTGCTTTCATGGAATGACAGAGGATCTTTGGAACATGCACAATATTCTCTGCCTGCTCACTGCATCTTAAGAGCATATCATAATCCTGTGCACCATCATATTCCGGATCAAACTTTCCGGCCTGTTCCAGAATTTCCTTCCGGATTGCCCAGAACTGTCCGATATAATTATTTTCCCTTAATCTGAACAGATTGAAATCCGGCTTGAATTCCGGCTCAGAATAATGTTTTCCGTCTGCGCTGATCTCATCTTCATCTGTATAGATCATATCCGCTTTTTTTTTTTCTCTGTGATCGCTTTGACCATCTGAAAAAGTGCATCAGGTTCAGGTATGATCTCCTGGCCGGCAAACAGAACATACTCTCCCATTGCAAGTTTCAGAGATGCATTAAGATTTCCCGAAATGCCGTTGTTTTCCGTAACCTTCTTGTAGGAAAGGCGGATCTCTTTTTTATATTTTTTCCGCAGAAACTCTCCTGTTTCCTCTCCCTCACATGCATCTGCAAGACACAGCTGCCAGTTACCATAGGTCTGTTCTGTATAAGCATCGATCACACTTTTTTAACCTTTGTTCATCTGTATCCGTCACCACCATCACAATACTGATCAGCGGTGAATAAGAAAAACAGCATTTCTCTGTCTTTTTTAATTCCTTTCGGAATGCGACATGATCTTTCAGCCAGTCTTCATAATCCTGATCTCCGTCCTTAAGCTGGGAATTTCTCACATAACGGATAAATCTTCCAATACCGTTTTTCTTTATATATTCCTGATTCTTCTGCCTGTTCTTCAGAGACAGCAGTTTCATCTGCTGATACAGTCCGGTATTTTTCCGTTTTATTTTTTTACATTTACAGTATAAATTTTCTGTACATCTTTTCCCCTGAAACAGATGCAGATATTCTGATCGTTTGTATTCTCCAGATTGACAGTAATACTGAATCCCAGATTTCTTTTCTCTTCTTCGGAAATCCCCTTTGCCTCTTCCACGTCCGGACGTCTTTGTCTGGTGATCGTACATTCCAGAACCTTCCCATCTGTACCCTGTACAAATATCTCATCCGGCTCCAGCTGGTTTTACAACCCAGCCTCTGACTGTCAGGATACTCTCCTGTGTGATCTGTTCCTCATCAATATGATATTCAATAAGACTTTCCTCACAAAAGTCCTTCACTTCTGCAGCTGTGGCTTCCCAGATGATTTCTTTTTCATCTCCTGCTCTCAGCGCAAGCTGCAGTTTCTCATGTTCTTCTGCAAGTTTTATAATTTCCGGTATCTTTACTGTGAATCCGACATTTCCCACTTCTTTTATATCTTTTGTTTCTTTTTTAAATCTTTGGCAACATCCGCTCTTTCACAACGCGAAGGTTCAGGAACGGAAAGTTCCTTTCCCGAGCCATAAAGAATGAACTCACATTCTGACTGATCTCTGGTTATCGCCCATCCGGTAATGGCCAGAGTATGATCTTCTTTGTCACTGTATATTTTTTTATCTACACTCCAAAGTATATTTCCCATAACTAAACCCTTTTTGATGGCACGATACACTTTCCATGCCTTACTGCCTTCCACCTGATCGACCAGAGCTTTCTTCTGCGCAAGCTCCTGACTCATCTGCTCCATTGCCCTTTTTCTGCTCTGCATATACTTTCCAGAATTTCTTTTCTGTGGTTTTCCGGTCCAGGATCTCCATCTCCATCTTTTATGGACTTTCTGTTCTCAGGAACAGAATCTACTATGATCTGCGGATCGTCACCGCCGAAATAGAATTCTCCGGAGGACACTTCACAGCCATCTGTGTGAAACTTTACCTGACTTTCATCTTCCCATGTCAGCTTTACAATTTTAAGTCCCTTGGACATTTCGCCCGGATCAAGGCGAAGCATTGTGGTATTCTCCGGAAGTTCAAACTCCGTCTGAATTTTCCTGTTTCTGAACAGATATCTCACAGAATCAGCCTCATTAAAGCTCTTTCCGTTATCCCAGAAAATCTGAAGCATTTCCAGAGATTCCTGTTTCTTTTTCTCTGTAATAATCTTCTACTTCCACCCGGCCCGGAGAGATCTGGGCATACATATTTCTCATCGCTGTATGCTCACCCAGAATATACTTCTGGAAATTATGTTCCATCTCCACATAAACTTCTATATCTTCAGGCAGGATTCCTGCTTTCTCATAGAAATCCTGCTCTTTAAGTACTCCCCTGTTTGTCATTCAGTTCCAGATAGTAAAAGATCATCCTGTAAACCAGGAACTGTGAAGGTACAGGAAATGCAAAGGTCCACTCATAGTCGATCACAGATACTTTATTCTCAGAGAGGATAATATTTTGCAGGAACAAAATCAATATTGGATATTTCTGTACATTTCAGATCAGAACGCAGGTTTACATTTCCAAATACCCTTACAAATTCCGGTGTTTTCTCAAAGTGGTTCTTCTCGTGAATATTCTTTACTTTCTGTATATAAGAGAAGAATAATTTCTCCAGTTCCTCTGTTCTGCCTTCTTCCAGAAGATGATCCAGCTTATCTTCCAGGGTGATACCTGTCAGATATTCCAGCTGCGCACAGTCACCTTTGAGCCGGCAGCGGTTTACTTCTATTTTCTCTTCTTTATACATTCCGGTCAGTTCTTCACAGATAGTTCCCAGATTCCGTACATGAGCTGCCGCTTTCTTCAGATTTGACGGTATTTTCTTCACAGTCAGCTGCCCATCTGCTGCTTCACTGATTTCCGTATAAATGGAGAGCTTGATCTCTCTCATTGAAAACTTCACATAAACTGGTGCTGTCTGTGGCTGTTCTTTCCGATCACAAGAAGAAAGGAATTGGCAAATTGCGGGTAAAGATCATTGCTCAAAAGCGTGTTATACACTTGAGATTCCTTGAAACAGGTCCAGACGGAGTCTGTCAAAATTGTAGTCCCTCATATGCAGCTCTCCGCTTGCAGGAGATGTCTGTCTGAATGAATAGTCATTGGAAATTTGTAATCCGGATATGGATAATACCAGTCGGCTTTTAAGTTTCCTGCTTCCTCCAAAATTCCATTAAATTCTTTTCTTGAAAAAAGTTTTAACCCCTTTTGTTTTGGGGTATCCCTGGATTCCTTCGAATAAAGTTCCAAAATGGTCCTCTGTACATCCGGCCCAGTATTTCAGTCCCAGTCTGTTCTCAATGGCCAGAATGATCTTTCCATCCGGCTTCAGATGCTTTGATATGATCCTGAGAAAGTCCACATGAGGGATTCTCACTCCGGATATAGGATTCTCCATACTCAAATACACCGATCAGAGTAATATAGTCGTATTTCTCAGTAAGGTTTTCTCGATCTCCTGAAAGTTTCCCACAAGGATCTTAAGATTATCCTGATCCTGATGTCTGTATGCATTGATCTTACTTCTTTTTCATAGAAAGCTCGATGCAGGTAACTTCCTTCGCCCTTTCACAGAGAGCTCCTGTCACAGCACCACATCCGAACCAATCTCCAGAACCTTCTCTTCTCCTGTAAAGGGAATCCAGCTCAGAATATTCTCCCTGATATGAGAAAAATGATAAAGAATTGGCCAGCTCTTTCTCTCACTGATCACTCTGTTAAATTCTTCCGGTGCAAAATCTCTGAAATTGCAAGCATTTCATCCTCTATCGCACCATCACTGTATAGATCTTTTCCCGGATAGCACGTGGTATCCAGAATTACTTTCCCCTGATTTTTTCTTCCATATATAGTCCTCGCGCTGATTATTTTTTCGCACTGATATTTGTCATCATAACTTTCTCAGACCTGTTCTTCGCACCGTACTTCCACCTTTGAATCCATATCATAGAATCCAACTGTATTTTTACTGGAAATAACTGTTATGTTACATGCGTCATAAAGTCTGTGGAATACCGTAAAATCTCCGTTTTTATACCCTGTACATCCAAATGACAGGAGATACTCACCGCCCTGAAGGTTCATGTTCTGTGTAAATGTTACAGTACATATATCCCCTTTTCCGGAGTGTTCTATCTTTGCATTTTCATACATGGTATTGGTACCTGTGATTTCCGTACCCTGAATATTTTTTTAAGGTGTATGCCATGATCGGCTCCTGAATCTCTTCATTAAACCGGACTTTCATACGAATTTTGAAGCAGCTTCCCTTTTCAACAGTATTGGAACATCTTCCTTTTATCATCAATGACTCTGAAATCTGTGATCTCAGCAATACGGCTTCCATATTCCAGCATATTGGGATTTACCTGAAAATCTCCCAGTCCTTCACTGTCCTCTGCCACAATCTGCTCTGTACTGTCAGATTCATTCTGTTTTACAGGATTCTGTCCTACCAGAAGCTGTTTGTACATATCAACCATCTGCTTCGGTGAACCTTCCTCCAGCTTCACACCTTTGTTCAGAAGAATAACTCTGTCACAATACTTGGAAACGCTTCCAAGATCATGACTTACAAACAGGATCGTCTTGCCCTGTTTCTTAAATTCTTCAAACTTACGATAACATTTTGCCTGAAAAAAGACATCTCCTACAGAAAGTGCCTCATCTACGATCAGGATCTCCGGATCAATGTTGATCGCCACGGCAAATGCCAGACGCACGAACATACCGCTCGAATAAGTCTTTACAGGCTGGTGGATAAAGTCTCCAATGTCCGCAAATTCCAGAATATCATTCAGTCTGGCATCAATCTCTTCTTTTTGAAAAACCGATCATGGTTCCATTCAGGTATACATTCTCAAGACCTGAATATTCCATGTTAAATCCGGCTCCCAGCTCCAGCAGCGCGGAAATTCGTCCGTCTACCTTTACTTCCCCTGCTGTGGGGAGTCAGGACACCGGTGATAATCTTCAGGATCGTGGATTTACCGGAACCGTTGGTCCCGATAATGCCCACGCATTCTCCTTCATAAATATCAAAATTTACATCATGAAGTGCATAATGCTCTTTATAAAGTTTTCTTTCTGGTAAGCCCCAGCGCTTCTTTCAGTCTGTCCGAAGGCTTATCATATAATTTATACATTTTGGTGAGATCCTTCACCTGAATTACTTTCTTGTTCTCCACGTGATTTCCTTTCTGTTATGTTCCTGTGTTTTTCATCTTCCTCTGACTTATTTCGCGCTTACCAGTACAGCGAAAATTAAGTTTCTGCTATATTAATATTCGCTGTACTAGTTACAGTACATCTGCAAAAATGAATGCGCAGACGTTTAAATACCCAGCTTCCGAACAGGAAACACAGAATTGTAAATATCCAGAAATAGACCGTCCATCCTGCATGTTCCCAGAACCAGGTTTTCATCAGGAATGTATCTCTGTATCCGGAAACAATATAATACATCGGATTCAGTTTCAGGATCTTCATGATCACAGGATGTCCCATCAGAGGTGACGCCTCAACGATCCACATGATCGGAGTCAGCCAGACTCCTACCTGAAGCACAATGTTGATGATCTGGGTCAGATCTCTGAAAAAAATAACGATTGCACTTGTGGCATAGGATAAGCCCAATACCAGAATGAACACACATACACTGTAATAAATAATCTTAGATAATAGAAATCAGGAAATTTCCCATACGCTGCATACAGGATGATCGTAAACAACACAAAGAATGCATGCACAAACATGGCAGAAATGATCTTGACTACCGGAAGCACACTGATATTAAAACGACTTTTTTTACCAGATAGCTGTATTCCAGCAGAGAATTTGTCCCCCTATCAGCGCATCCTGGAAAAAGAACCATGGCACAATACCTGCTACCAGATAAAGAACAAAAGGAACTCCCAGATCCCCTGTTCCGGAACGAAAACCTACAGAGAATACAAAACCAGTATACCAGGATCGTGATCACAGGCTGGATAAACGCCCACACAATTCCCAGATAAGAACCTGCATATCTTGTTTTGAAATCATTCTTTTGCAAGCTTTGCAACAAGCCGTCTGTTCTTATAAATATCCATCGGTAAAGAAAAAAAATGTATTCAATCGCTCATTCTCCTATTTACGGTACTCTTTAAAGCTTCCCCATTTGGTATCTTTGTCAGAAAAGCTTAATTCCATTCCTTCCGGAATCGGCCATTCAACTCCGATATCCGGATCGTTCCAGATCAGGCCGCCCTCATCATTTGGATGATAGAAATCAGAGCATTTGTAAACAAATTCCGCATGCTCGGAAAGTACAAAGAAAACCATGTGCAAATCCTTTCGGAATGAAGAACTGTTTTTGTTTTCAGCAGAAAGTACGACTCAAACCATTTTCCATATGTTTCTGAGCCTTCACGAAGATCTACCGCCACATCAAATACCTCACCATTTACAACACGTACCAGTTTATCCTGTGGGTAATTGATCTGGAAATGGAGTCCGCGAAGTACACCCTTATGTGAGCTTGACTGATTATCCTGTACAAATTCGACATCAATTCCTGCTTCTTTGAAATCATTGTAATTGTAGGTTTCCATGAAATATCCTCTGGCATCTCCGAAAACTGTAGGTTCTACCACTTTTAATCCCTTAATTCCACCACATTCTGTGTAACTTTGATTTTTCCCCATTTTATTTTCCTCTTTTCTTTAGCTTTCTCTGTGTTTCTGTTATATCTGTTCGCATAAATCCACATGGTATGCAGACTTAGCCATAATATCTTTTTTCCTTTTTTGCAAGTGCAATGCTCAGAATGATAATAAGAAGAAGCATTGCCGCTCCTATGATCAGAAGTATTTTTTCGCAGTTCCGGCATCCCGCAGAAGTTTTTCTTCTCCGACAGTATCTGATTTCTCATTTTGATCCGCCTGATCCGTATTTCCTCCGGATGTATCAGAACGGGCATCCGCTGCAGGTTCCGGTGTAGGTGTAGTTTCCGGAACTTCAACGCTTCCCAACAGATAATCATTATAATAGTAATCATTTACTGTATTTTCCATTCTGTGAATTCTCCTGAACAGTCAGGTTATCCACAGTCACTCCGTTTGGAACTGATACTTCTCCACCATTTACCTGTGCTTTTTGTGAAATTCTGATAACCATAGTTGAACAGTGCTGTGGAATCCGTACTGGCAACTGCAAAGGTCTGCTGCCTTCATTGTCACTGTAATATAAGTAGTTCCATTCTTCTCTGCTGCTGTCACAAGAGTGTTTCCGGCCTCACTGGTATATCCTGTCTTGCCGCCAATACAGCCATCATAATGATAGCTGCTCTCCGGAGCAAGCATCGGATGATGCGTATGCAGTACCCTTGACTCACTGTTCATGTTCGTAGGTTTGATCGTATAATCTGTAGCGCCGATGATCCTGCGGAATTTTTTATTCTTCAGACCTTCCCGCATGATCAACGCCATGTCATGTGCAGTAGAATAGTGGTCAGGATCCGGAAGACCACTGGCGTTTACAAAATGTGTATTCGTGCATCCGATCTGAGCCGCACGTTCATTCATCATATCTACAAAATGCTGCTCTGTGCCGCCTACATGTTCTCTGCAATCTGGGCTGCGACCTCGTTTGCAGAGCGGATCACAAGTGCATAAAGGCATGCTCTCATGCTCATCACTTCTCCCACCTGCATTCCAATATTGCCGGAATCCCAACTGATATCACGTGTTCCTGTTTCCGTAAATACAACATCTTCTTTCAGGGAACAGTTCTCCACCGCCAGAAGCAGTGTCATGATTTTGGTAATACTTGCCGGATAACGGATTTCATCTCCGCCCTTGCTGTACAGAAGAGTTCCGCTGTCTGCATCCATCAGTACCCCTGTCTCAGATGTGATCTCAGGACCTGCAGGCCAGCCTGCAATCTCATTAGTTGAAATGGATACGGGTGTAACCTTCTGAAGCAGCAGCCTGCGCAGTTCCTTCCGCAGCAGCGCAGATCTGAACAGCAGTCATTGCAATGACTCCCACAGCCATAACAGCCTTTAATAAATGTTTCCATTTTTTCATAATATTTCCTCTTAATATATGTCTCTGTTTTCCGTCCGATGTGCCGACAAGTTGATTCCTGAAACAGACTTGCGGCACACGATTATCAGAATCCGTCAAAAGAAGCTATGGTATCTGTGATATACTTCACATCCTCCATATCCAGATTATAAAACATCGGCAGTCTCAACAGACGTTCACTTTCCTTTGTAGTATAAACATCTTCCCCTGAAAATCTTCCAAATTTCTGTCCCGCAGGTGCAGAATGAAGAGGCACGTAATGAAATACGCTGCAGATTCCTTTTTTCCGAAGGTAAGCAATCAGCCGGGTTCTTACCTGCATATCACGCACCTTGATATAATACATATGGGCATTGTGGCTGCATTCCTCCGGCACATAAGGCTGTTTCGATCTTACCTTCCTGTGCAAGATGGGCCAGATTTTTATGATAATAATTGTATATCTCCATTCTTTTGGCAAAAATCTGATCTCTTGCTTCCAGCTGTGCATAAAGATATGCTGCATTCAGTTCACTTGGAAGATAGGAAGAACCATAATCTATCCAGCGGTACTTGTCAATCTGTCCGCGGAAAAACTTACTTCTGTCAGTTCCCTTTTCTCTCAGGATCTCTGCCTTCTCCAGATATTCATCCCTGTTAAAAAGGATTGCACCGCCCTCTCCCATAGTATAGTTCTTTGTTTCATGAAAACTGTAACACCCAAAATCTCCAATGGTACCAAGAGCTTTTCCCTTTATAACAGGCATCTACTCCCTGCGCAGCGTCTTCAACAACCTTCAGATTGTATTTTTTTTTGCAATCTCCATAATAGTATCCATCTCACAGGCAACCCCTGCATAATGGACCGGGACGATCACTTTTGTTTTTCTCAGTCACTGCCGCCTCGATCAAGTTTCTCATCAATATTCATTGTATCAGGTCTTATATCAACAAATACAATCTTTGCTCCCTTTAATACAAAGGCATCTGCGGTTGAAACAAATGTATAGGACGGCATGATCACCTCATCACCGGGCTTAATGTCGCAAAGATGGGCTGCCATCTCCAGAGCATGGGTACAGGATGTGGTAAGCATTACATGATTTACATGAAATTTATCCATCATCCACTGAGAACATCTTTTCGTATATTCTCCATCCCCACAGAGCATTCCTCTCTGTACCGCATCACGTATGTAATCAAATTCCTGCCTGTAAAAGCAGGTCTGTTAAAATCAATCATCTGTTTTCTTTTTTCCTTCTCATATTCCGGTATCTTATTTCTGTAGGCAACTTCTCTTCCCTCCGGATCCCGGATACTCATCTCACTGAAAAATTTCTCAGTCTCCAGCTCCAGCTGCCTGCGGTTTTCTGTTTCTATATAATACAATGCAAGATATGGATTCGGCCCATATTCTATCACACGTTCGCCTTCTTTATAAAAAAATCCAGGGTTTTACAACGCATTTTTTCTTTTGCAAGCTCACAGGCTGCCGTCTGATCTGCAATCTGAAAGCTGTCGTCCCTGAAAATACAGTACAGCCCCATATTTTACCGGATGATAAATATCATGACGGTCAAACATCTCCTTTATCCGGTCTTTTTCATAAAGATAATCCAGCAGCAGTTCCTCTGTCTGAAATCCATAAACCATATCTGTCAGCTCATGTTCATATCCAAAGAAACGTCCTGCAATCTCACATACCTGAATGCCCCTGCCAGGTTTCCAGAAAAACTGCATGGATAATGCACCTTCCGTCTGTCCGGTATGGCGGATATAATTCTGCAGAATATCTGTGGCACTTTTTTCGACCTCCGCCAGGAAACGGGATGGATAAACATTTCGTGTGCTGAGCGGAAGCATTCTCTTCCATTTCCGTTTTCTCACGATCCGCAATACTGATCACATTGTCACTTTCCCATCCATTACCCATGTCATCATGTTAAACTCATAACCGTCATTGTATTCCTCAACCAGAATTTTTCCTGACAGTCCGTATATTCCGCTGTCTGCAGGGCTTTTTTTCTGACTTCATCTGAATGATGAATAATAAATATTCCTCTTGAACCATATTTATCCAGAGGTTTACTGATCAGAGGATACTGCAGATTTGCAATACTCTGTTGTATTTCTTCTTCTGATCCCTGTTTCAGCAGTTCCACAGATATTTTCCGAAATCCCGGTGCCGGCAGTCCAAGCTTGTCCAGAACATCCCGGCATGCCGATTTATCCCTGTACCAGGAAAGCTGTTCCGGTTTCAGATAACAGGGCAGTCCTGCTTTTGTCTGCAATTTTTAACCATACACTCCAGGAGCAGATCTGAAAATGATGTGATGATCCCGTCCACACCTTCTTCCCTGCACATCAGGGCAATAGCATCTACGTCTGTTACAGGAATGGTATAAGCCTTATCTGCATACGTTCTGGCAATACCATCTGCATATCCGTCGCACACAACAGTCTCATAACCTTTCTCTTTTTGCTTTCTTTACCAGCTCTGTAAATTCTCCGAGTGTTCCCAGAATCAACACTTTATGTTTCATATCCGTTCCTCACATTCTCTGACAACCGAAGCCATATATTTCATATCCTCCACGCTGTAACGCTGATCGCAGGGCAACGGAAGAATATTGGCAGCCCAGGTATATTCCAGACTTTTGTCTCAGAGTTCTCAATTATATTTTTCCAGTAAGTCGGCACAAATATCTTCTTTTCGGCAAGATATCTGCGAAGTTTCATTCCATCAGAGTGGAAATACGGATATGCAAAAAGGTCCCTCCGGCACAGTCTGATTAAATATACTTTCCGATGGAAGCAGTTCTCCGAGAATCCGGTAGTTTTCTTCCCTTTTTTTCTTTTGCTCTGTCATAATCCACAGCTTTCAGAAGATTCTGTGTAAGCTTTGACAATCTGCCGAAGCTCCATCCCGTCATATTTTGCCGCATTTTCCAGCATATCTTTGTAGTAGGTTCCGGCATTATGCTCATAACGCCCCAGAATATGTTTCATACGCTCTGCAGAATAATCGACAGTCTTATTTTCTGTCAGGCTGGCATCTGTTGACAGATATGCGCCATCGCTGACACCCCAGAATTTTCTGCAGGAATACAGTGTATCTATCCCTTTTAATGGTTTCTGAAAAAAATGCATGGGTATGGTCCACTATGATGTTTCCGTAAATCTTTTTATACTCTGATATCCGGGGAATCAGACAGCTGACCATAGTAATTAACCAGATAAAGATATTCCCCTTCCGGAAGCTGTTCTTTTCGGATACAGAACTTCCAGTTTCTCATTCAGATGATAAAATTCTGTCTCTATCTGATTTTCCTGACAGGTATGCACCACTGATCCACACAGAAAATACGGTAATAGGATTTTCCTGCACCTGCGGGCTCTTCAAAAGCCACAGCAGTGCGGTTCTTCCAAGATTGACCCTGTACAGGTCAGGATAATATTCCTCTCCCGGCATCTCTTCCAGCTGAAAATATCCGCCAATTTCCTTCATTATTCGTCCGTATCCTCCCGACGTATTACATAATGGGGCATTTTTTTTGCCTCATTAAGAATGTTCATTAAATAGATTCCCATAATTCCGATCGATAACAAAATCAGTCCAAAAAACGCCAGCATAACCAGCATCAGCGAAGTCCAGCCCTGCACAGATATGCCCAGTGTAAAATATCTTACCAGATAACAGACCGACAGAACTACACTTATCAGGAAACTGACAATTCCGATATTTCTCACCAGCAGAAGGGGAAATGCAGTATGTGTCGTGATATCATAAATCAGATCTTTCAGCAGTTCTTAAAGGAATAACCGCTTTTTCCGTAGGCTCTGTCTGCATGCTGAACCGGAACATTAATAATACGGTTAGAACTCCTGATCAGAAGGTTTCCAATCTGTGAGGAAGATATGTATTTGTTTTACCATGGCATCCACAAGGAATCTGCGGATCAGCCTGTAACTGGTGATCTGAAGATCCGGATCTTTTTCCCAGCATCTTTGAAGTTGCCCATACAGAAAATTTCGTTCCCAGTTTGCGTATCGGACCATGCTTTCTTCCTTCATAGTTTGCAATGATAACATCCACATCCGGTCTCTCCTGCATGGTTCTGACCATCTTCGGAAGTTCTTCCGGCTGATGCTGAAGGTCATCATCCATAGTTACAATGAATTCCCCTTTTGCATGGGCAAATCCACACAGAAGTGCCGGATGCTGTCCGAAGTTGCGGGCCATCTGTATGATCCGTACCCCTGTGATCCTTTTCTCTGAGTTCCGTCATGATCTCATAAGATCTGTCCTTCGATCCGTCATCTACCAGAATCAGTTCAAATTCTTCTTTTATAGTTTCCCGGAAAACTTTCTCCAAACGGGTATATAGTTCTCCCAGTGTATGTTCAGAATTATATATACAGGAACAACCACTGAATATAAGCTCATATGCTTTTCCTTTCTCTTTTCATCTTTTTGCAATCATTTTTATCATATCATTTTCAACATTTCTTTTTCAAGATTCCTGCTGCACAAACCTTGACTTCCCTGCTTTTTTTATGTAAAATAGTTACTGTCCGACAGCTTTCAGGCTAGAGCGTGTCTGAAAAAGGCTTTCTGCAAGATGTGCGTCACAATTTGTGGGAATGATTTTTCAGACACGCTCTATTGACGAAATCCGTAAAATACCATTATCGCCCGGAGGTATTATGTCAAAACTCAAAGACTACATACAACTTCATATGAATATCCTGCTGTTTTCACTGACAAGTGTTTTTTCCAAAGCTGCATCTGTTCAGTATAATAAACATGGTCTCAGCAGTCCTCTGCTTTACCTGTTCCTGTTCCTGATGGTAGCCAACTGCGGAATCTACGCCATCACCTGGCAGCAGGTCATCAAGAAATTCTCTTTGTCTACTGCCTATGCCAATAAAAGTGTTTATCTTCTGTGGTCGCAGATATGGGCAGTGCTGATCTTTCATGAAAATCTTTCCATTCAGAATATCATAGGTATTCTGGTGGTTTGATTTGGAGTATGGACGGTGCAGAGATATGAATAGAACATTTATTTTAATCATGTTGAGCGGAACATTTATTTCCGCTGTTTCACAGATACTTCTGAAACAGAGCGCAAATATCAGATACGAAAACCGAATCAGGGAATATCTCAATTTCCGGGTGATTCTCTCATACACTATATATATGCTGATCCTCCTCCCCTCAATACATGGTGTTATACAAAAGTAGATATGCGCTATGGTCCTGTCATTGATACTGCCGCCTATGTGTTTGTCCTGCTTCTCTCTCATTTCATTCTGAAGGAAAAAAAAATCACGAAAGGAAAAATCATGGGAAACCTGATCATCATTGCAGGTATACTGATCTATACGCTTTAATTACGGCAAGTTCATAAAAAAGATCCCGAAGCTGTTGCAGAATTTCCATCAGTGCCACAGCTGCAGGATCTTTTTTATATGTTTCAATATTTTTTACTGCTTTTTTTCATATTGTCTGGTACACACTCCATTTCCATCAAACACAGATACAATCCTGTTGGAACTGGTCAGTGTAATGTTCTCGGCACGCGTACCGGAAAGTGCGGAACTGCCTTTGTAAAAATAGTATTTTTACCATTCAGTGTCAGCCATCCCTTATACGCTTTTCCGTTTTTCTGGAAATAATAGGTGTGCTCCCCACTTTTTTTGATTTTGTACATTCCATTCTCGCAACGTACACCGTCGCTTCCAAAATAGTAGATATCGCCGGTAGATCTGGTCACGCGGCGGTTTTTAAACATATATCCGGACTTTGTATGGAACCAGTAACATTTCCCGTCTACTTTCTTCATTCCCATCAGAGCATACCCATCAGAACTGATATAATAGGTCTTTTCCATTTACAGTTACCCACTGATCTTTTGACACACGTTCGCCATTTTCATTGACATAATAGTATTTTCCATTTTCCTGATGAAGTCCTGTCTGTTCCTGGCTTCCATCGTTGCTGCCTGTATCGGGTTTCATTGCCGGAACATAGGAATCCAGAGATTTCCATCTCGGCGTAATTTTCTTTGTATAGTCCACATAGCCAAAATCCATATCAACATCATTGCCTGCAGGAATTCCTGCTACCAGTCCGCTGGTACTGTTCAGTCCGCGCCTCGGTTACCGTCTGTGGACTGCCATATTGTATAATTGTACCGTTCCTTATCAGGTGCCTGAATCGTGTCCCCATATCTTGCGATCCATACATCCACTCCTGATAATAAGGACCAGTCTATGTAATTATCATACCAGTTGGTATTGCAGTAAACCATTGGATAATATCCGGCCCTGCGCACTTCATTGCAGAAGGTCAGTGCCATCTCTGAGACTGTTTTTTGCAGAAAAGCTTACTTGCTTTTGCATCCTCCAGATCATATACGACCGGATAGGAAACCTTTGTAACCCTGCATTTTGCTGATGGCAAGCTGTGCTTCCTTTAATGCGGTAGTTGTCGATAAGGCTGTACTGTACATAGGTGCCCGTGGGTACTCCTGGCAAGTTCTGCATTTGTCATATTCTCATCATAGGTATAATCTTCGTGAGTCAGGCCATAGGAGATCCTGGACAAACGCAAAAATCTATGTCAGACTTCTTCACCTGTTTCCAGTCAATATTGCCCTGCCATTCAGAGACATCCATGCCTCTGGTTATCGCACCCGGAATGATTTTACCACTTCCGTTATAGCAGACACCGTTGATCTTTTTCCATGCTTTGGAGTTCACTTTTTTTCTTGATGACTCTGTACCGGAAGTTCTTGCAGAATAAATAAATTCCTCCTCAGCCACTGTATCACGTCTGTCATAATGCGGATTTGCAAAAACAGAGCTTACAGGCTGCGCTACAGCTATCGCAGCTGCCAGACAACCAACAATAAGCCTTTTCTGATTTTTACAAAAATCTCTTTTCATCTTTCTACTCCTGTCCTGTCTTCTAATAAACGTCCATTTTATTACAATACTATTAACATATTATACACACTATATTACATTTTCGCAAGATAATCCCTGATATATACCCAAAAACGGCTGCACATTTCTTGCTCTGTGCAGCCGTTTTGCATATTTCGTTTCTATAAGCAATTATGTTTATTTATCCTGGCAGAAATATCCGGATCAGACAGCCGGATCTGTAGGATCAAAATTAGCAGCTCCTCTTAACGGAGTCAGTGCTTTCTTTCCAAGAGGTCCTTTCATTGCATCATCTGCTTTATATTTACCATCAATAATACTGATCGGTGCGCCATTACAGTTCTCATAAACCCACTTCGCATCTGCCACACAGGTTCTGATACATCCATGTGATGCGGGAGATCCAAGCTTATTGTACTCTACTGCCGGAAGATTATATGAGTTTGCCTGGCCGCAGGCTACAGAATGAACAAAGATTCCTCCCCTGTCCGGCACCGTCTACATGAGTTCCATACTGTCCCCAGGATGGTCCCATAAGAGGCTGCCACCTCAGGCTTCTGCTCAGTGTAAAGTTACCGGTCGGAGTTGGTGTTCCCGGCTAAACCTACAGATACCCTGATCGTCTTAACAGGAATTGTTCTGGCTGAATCAGCATAAACAGTCATAACTCCGTTTACTCTGTCCACCTGAACAGAATACGGTCCTCTGTATCTGTTTGTCAGATCAGTGATACGGTATCCGTTACTGTCAAAGTAATACAGAATTCCATTAACTCTCATACTCTTATTTCTTGCAAATCCGTTTCCTGACGGATCGATATATCTCACCAGGTTTTTAGCATTACTTACAATTACCCATCCTGTTGTATATTTTACCGTTTGCATCCAGATAACCGTTTACTCCATTCTTTTTTCATAAACTGATTTTGTCTGAACCACACAGTCTTTAAGATAATAGTAATTTGCCGCTGTATTTTTTTCCATCCACTCTTATACAGGCTTCCCTTAGAGGATGCGATATACCATTTTTTATAGCGCACCATTGTGCTCTTATATACTTTTACCTTTTGTGTTCTGCGGATGTAGATGATTCAAATATATATTTCTTTCCATCGATTTCTGTCAAACCCGCTTGCAAGCTTTCCGATGGCTTAAAATAATAACCTGCGGAAGTCCACTTATCCGTATAATGATTTCCATTGGAATCAAAAATACAGCCAGCCAAGGAATTTGCCACTGGTGCTGACAAGTTTCTGCCAGCCATGTTTCTCAACAACACGACCCGGAGTACTTCCAAAATAATAGTAATGGTCGCCTGCTTTTTTGCCCATCTCTTTGTCCAGGTTGCCCGCTTTCCGTTTGAACCAAAATAATATCTGAAATTGCCGTATTTTACAAGTTTATTTCTATAAATCTGGCCGTTACTGTCGGTACAGTAATATGCACCATTCTGAGCCTTCTTCATCACTGATTTCAGAACATATCCATTGGCATCCAGCAAGTAATCTCCGGTTCCTTTCTCCGGAATAGCTGTGGCAACTACGCCACGCTTATAATATTTACCGATGTCTGCCGGAACATTTCCCTTTTTAAAAATACAGCCAGCGCTCTCCCTTAGTGGTATCTGAACGAAGCCATCCATTGTGGAACATTTTTCCGGGAATGTCGCTGCTTGCAGGATCAAAAATGATACAGGTTTGATTCGCCGTTAACTGTGATGTGATCTCTCCTGTCTGTGGCTTACCTTCAGAATCAAGGCAATAATAATCCTCATTGATCTTGAAATATCCGGTATATGTACCTGCTGCTTTTTGCTTTCGCTTCAAGCTGTGCAATTGTCTCCAGATTACCATTCTCATCGTAGTACTGGAAATATGTTCCTGTCCATTTCCATACACTCTTCTCCTGCTGGCCTACTGTAGATGTATATGGAGTTATCGCTTCTCCTTCACATCCGGTATAAACAACAGCCTCATCTGCATTGTAAAATAGGACTGATGCCCGGGCTTCTGTTTCTTCCCCTGCGGCATCTTCCCCTGCGGCATCTTCTTCTACTGCACTGAGCTGCATCTGATGTCGGTTCTTCATCAGCTGAAGATTTTTCTTTTTACCTCAGCCTGTCCAGTTACAAAGGATTCCCTTTCATCAAACAGATAATATCCTGTATGGGTTTTCCCCTTTATACTCTGTGCTGATCTTTACAATTCCGTTGCCGCTGTATAAAATTCTTCATTTGTTACAGACACTGTATCCGTTGCTGCTGGTGTTTCCATTGCTGTAACCTCTGCTGTCACAGCTGTTGTATCTGTTTCAGCCACTGCTGTTTTCAGATGATTCTGTCTGATCTCCTGAGAATCCGTCAGTCTCAGACGGCATCTCCCTCATCGGGTAGTGCTGCTGTTGCTGCTTTCTGATCATCTGTATTTGCTGTATCCTGATTTTTTTGCAGGTTTGCGCAGTTTTAAAACCATTCTCTGTGCTTTCCTGACCCAGTCCTCAGCTTTCACTACAGCGGCTCCAACGGCATCCGTAGCATCTGCTGTTGACGGCGTCTCGTCCGGCAATGCAGCAGCCGTATCCGTTCCCGCTGTAAATGCGTCGTCTGTCTGTTCCTGTGATGGTACTGCTGTCCCATCATCTCCATCTGAAAAAGCGTCTGCTTCTGTTTCAGAAGTTTCTTCTGTAACATTTACTTCTTCTGCATCTGTCAGTGGCAACAGCCGGAGCTGTATCAGGTGAAGTAAATGCAGCAGCACCTGCTTCACTGACAGTTGCCATTGTCATAATAAGACTCAATGTAACCGCAACTAATCTTCTTTTTCACAATAAGTTCCTCCTCTTTTTATTCATGTTACTTTATGGTTACTGTTCACTCTGTTTGTGCACAGCAGCTTTCTACTCGCCAAGGCCGCTATCAATAGCAGTAACAAGATGATCCAGGGCTTCCTGTTCATCAACACCTTCACAGGTAAGTTCTATCTCATTTCCGCATTTTACGCATGCACCAAGTACACTCAGTACACTCTTTGCATTTGCCATGCCCCCATCGTAGACAAATGTTATCTGTGACTGGTATTTCATTGCCTCATTGCACAAAATCCCCGCAGGTCTCAGATGAAGACCTGTGGGATTTTTAACTGTCACTTTTTTTACTGACCATTTCACTGTTCCTCTTATATTGTTACTACCCCTTCTGTAAGTGGAGAATTCTTTTTTATTCCTTGTTTTCCTTACTGTCATCAACAGCAGTCCCTGATGAAATCACTACTTCCGTAGTCACATCTTCCACTGTCTCATAACCATCCGGCAAGACTATCTCAACCGGGACTTCATAACTTCCTTCTTTTTTTTGCCATCAGATCTATAGATGCCTTAATGTCTTTGTCATTATTCAGATCATCCAGATCTTTGTTATCTGATTTGATTCGCACTTCTATCTGCGCAGTCTCAAATGTTACCTGCAAGATCTTTCGGTTTATTCTTAACCTCTATATTCTTGGTCGGAAATTCAAACTCTCTGCTTCCGGCCGGAAGAATACTTACAGTCACCCATACATCTTCACTGGAATCACTGGTAAGTTTCACATTGTCCGGCAGAAGATTCGTAAGACTGATTTTTTTCTCCACATCTTCGGATTCACCGGAAATATCAATACTGTCTTCCGGTATAGTGATCACATTATTATTATCCGCAAGACTTTTCAAGACCTTCTGCACTGCCTGCTACACTGATCGTATCCGGCACTGTTCTCACAGCCCCAACCTGATATCCTTCAGCCGGTGTCCCACATAACCTGCAATATTTAACTCCTGGCGGATTTTCCATAATTTTGCAGTCACTGTTACTTTTGCATTATTCTCAATCCGCAATGAATTCATTTCAGAATCAGTAAGTACCTCCTGATTCTTATCAATGATCGTAAGGTTTACATCCTGTGTAAAATCCTCTGTATTCCCATCCAGTTCAATGGAAGCATTTACCTTATCTATTTTATTGATCAGCGTCTTCGGGCCTGTAATCTTACTTTCTCCGGACTGGCAGTCAGACTTCCTACTTCATAATCTTTGCCCGGTTTCGTATCACCTCTGCTGACATTTACCACAAACTCCTGTGTCTTTTTTTCATCAAGATTTACACTGAGATTCTGAGGAGTAACTTTGATATCACTGGGAGATACCCCCCGGTACAGAACAGGTAACGGTAATAGGAACCATAACCGGATTTGTATCCAGGCTTACCGCCTGCTGAAGATCAGCTACCGCAGAGATGTCTGTGACTTTGATCTTGTCTCTGATCTTCTTGGTTGCAGTGATCGCAACTTTTATGGAATCCTGGTTCTGTTCCGGCATACACATCTTACCGATGGTATCTGAAGATTCCACATATTCCTTTGTTGATCAGTTCCACATCATTGAGCGTATAATAATTGGTTCCTGTCAGGATTGTCTATATTTACAACGATCAGCCATAGCACAACAGCTATTGCGACAGACATGATTTTCAGAGGTATATTATCTGTTATTTTTCGCTTCTTCATGCTTCACTCTTCCTTTCAGTAAATGGCGAAGTTTGCTGTTGTCTACAACCTGCTTATTCTGCGCTCTGACCAGGATTTCTCTGAGTTTTGCACTGTTTTTACACCCTGGTCAGCTTTCCTCCCTGCGCTACAGATACCTGTCCGGTTTCCTCTGATACAATGATCGTAACAGAATCTGTCTGCTCACTGATCCCCACACCTGCCCTGTGCCGCGTTCCAAGCTGTTTGCTCAGTTCCAGATTATCTGACAGTGGCAGATAGCAGGTTGCCGATACGATCCGGTTATTTCTCACAATCACAGCTCCGTCATGAAGCGGTGTGTTATGTTCAAAAATATATTGATCAGAAGCTGACTGGTAAGGATTTGCATCCAGATTAATACCTGTTCTTATATAATCGGTCAGCTTTTCCTTCTGCTCAATAACAATCAGTGCACCGGTCTTAACTTCACCCATATCAAAGCATGCCTTAACCAGCTCACTGATGGTTTTATCCGTAAATCTTTCCTTCACCTCTTTACCTGCATCAAAAGGAATCAGTGAAGCCATGATCTTCTTCTGTCCAAGCTGTTCCAGAACTTTCTGAGCTCCGGCTGGAAAATAACGATCACACCTACGATCAAAGTGCTGGCCAGATTTGAAAAAATCCACAGAATCGTATTCATCCTGAAAATATACGCGATCAGAATGAAGAGGAGAACGACCAGTATTCCTTTCAGCAGGGTATATGCATGGGTATATTTGATCCATACCATGAACTGATATACAAAAAAAAGCGATCAGTGCAATCTGTATGATATCTATAATCCCAATCTTAGGAAATGCCAGTCTTGATAATGTCTCTATCAAATTTCCTGAAAAATTCCTGCATATGGCTCTCCTTTCCTTATCATTTTTATATACCTTATCGTTGAAAATGTTTTCAGTGGATTTTGTGTTACTGTTCACTCCGTTCACAGTAACGTAGCCAAAATTATTCCAGATTGCCTGCGGCAATGGAATTTTCTCGTATGTCTCATCGTTACCGGAAACTGCTTTTTACAGATTTTTAATGATTCTTCCAGTTTCTTCAAAATCCACGCTGTCAATATCTTTCTTTTCTCTCTACAGGTGCTGCTGCCTCATCTGTCGTCACTGCTTTCTCATCACCATGAAAAATAGGATTCGCATAAGAAACAACGTTATCCTGTGCCGGTCTTTCATCCTTTGCAGGAACTTCCGTTAATCTTCTTTATACTTCTTTCAGATGTTGTGACACAGGCTTTCGGCACTGCTTTTACATAATAATAATATTCATCATCCTCATATTCCAGTCTCGGTACGGGTATAGTCACCACCAAATACAAAAGAATTCAAGAAGTAATCCTATCACCACAGAGATCACTGTATAAATGATCAGCGTAACAACATCAATATCCAGTCTAAAATAAAATCCACCTGCAATAATCATCAGAACATACACAACTCCACCTGCAATAATGGCAATTCTCCATGCATAGTCAAAAGAGCGGGTACGTATCAGATTCACCAGCAGAATCACTGCGATAAAGGCAATCACTGCGATCCACATTCCCCAGTTCTGCACGATTCCATCTGTCAGAAGTTTTAATTTGTCAGCTATGGCAACATCCGGGTTTTCAGAAGTTTATGCTGTACACGTATAAAAACGGATAAAATAGTAAATAATCACTCCGCAGCCTGCAGGAAGTGCAGAAAACGCATTGCACAAAAGTCCGCTTCCGATAGGAAGAAGCGTCGAACACTGAACCCAAAAGGAAAGCGGTGTAAATACAAGTACTAAATTATTGTCTGAACTGAATCTCAGGAAGAGAATTGCATAAACAGGATCAGCACAAGCATAAAACCTGCAACTTCTATCCCCAGTGCATAACCATGTGCGACCATCAGGGCAAAATCCTACAAAAAATCATTACACCCGAAGGAAGAATGGAACAGATCAGTGCAAGGATCAGAACAATAAATATATTATCGATCTGCTTCATATATCCCATATTGGTATTGATCCATATGAAATAAACCATTGCCAGAACGAAACGTAAGACAGGCAGGATATATAAATCTCATACTGGCTGTATAAATTCTTTATTCGCTGTTTTAATTCGAGTAATGCTGTCATTTTTATATCCTCCTGTAACTCCTCTGGCTGAAGATTTTTTTTATCTTCGCGACCGTAGATTTTACTTAATTGTGTAAGTTCTTCATAATAATTTTTCACACTTTTCTTTCCTTTGTGGTATTTCACCGTATATTGGATATATGTCAGGACAGAAAACAGTACCAGCACTGCCACATACCCCAGAATAACTTCCACGCCCAGTGAAACAAGGTTCATCTTATGAACATTATCTATCAGATATTCAGCAAAATATGCTGCGATACCGGCCAAGCAATACGTAATC